>Ga0213859_10001064_pt1 | contig 12360 bp, 8 predicted proteins | sample PICome_2_FD_160133 | JGI IMG/M metagenome (GOLD analysis project Ga0213859, IMG submission 160133) | Coastal seawater microbial communities near Pivers Island, North Carolina, United States - PICO304 | ecosystem: Environmental > Aquatic > Marine > Coastal | place: USA: North Carolina | collected... | reverse complement strand
GGGGTGAAAACAGGAGAATATATTGAACCAGATGATGAACGCATTGACCGTATTATCGATAGTTGGCGGGGTGAGCGTCCTGCTATGCATTACAGCAGTTGCCGTGAGGATGTACTACACGGCTTTGATCCAAGTGTACGACCAGACATGGACACACTACTTGAATCCGGATTTAAAAAACAAAAGTTGAGAGCACACAGTGACTATATGTGGAACACTGCCTGCAACGAGTGGGCACTATCGCACTGGGAATGGGCAGACATCATGGTCGAGGCCAAGATGAAGAACTTGTCCACAGGACAACTTTACAGCATGACCGAAGAGTCAAAACGTATGGCAGCATAAATACAATATGAATTTAGCAAAGATGTATGGAGCAAAAACTCCACAAGCAATTACAAAAGATAAAAATCCTAACCGTGTGCTAGGTGGACTCAAAGGTGCTGGTGTAAACAGTTTCACAATGCTAGGCGAAGATGAAACTGAAAAACAGATTCCAACTTATGCTTATGTACAAGCATTGGAAGAAAAAATCAAGCGACTAGAACAAACAATGCTTGAGCAAGACAAACACATTAGGAGATTGAGAAATGATCAAAGATTGGATAGAGAATCGTTTAAAACAGCGTTCAACCGTTGATGGAGTGCTTATGGTTGCAGCAGGAGCAGCAATCATTGTATTTTCACCACTAACTAAACTTATTGCGTATGCTGCTATTGCATATGGAGCCTATACTATTTGGCGACAGTAATTTACAAAACAAAAATTAATCACGAAAAAAAATTAATACATAATTTTACACCAAAATGCGGAAGCAGCTCTATCTCTTTATGGCTGTCAAATTTTGGTCAATGGGAAAATTATAATTTAAATAAAAATAATATTCCAAATGATTACACTGTATTTTCAACTGTAAGGAATCCAATAGATTGGGTTATTAGTGGATTTAAAATGTGGAAGAAAAAAGGAGTTTGGTTCCAATTTACTCAACATTTAGAATTTATTAACAATCCATATGTCTTTATTAATAATATCGATAACAAGTTTGATTACAGTGATTGGTGGTATCATTGCGGGATAACTCCAGATCAACATCTTGTAAAAAATCAAAAAGTTTTTAAAATAGAAAATATAGATAAATTGCAAGAATGGTTTGCAGAATTTTATCCCGCAGCAGATAAAGTTGAAATACCTAAAATTAATACAACAAGTCTTGATTATAATTTTAACCTTACCGATTCGCATCACCAATATCTAATTAATAGAAAAATGTATTGGTATGCTAAAGAGATAGGTTACGATATTGACTTCACAGCTTACTTATAGGTATATTGCTACTAGCTTTAATGCTCCAAACTTTTTTTGCGTTAACACCACGTTGTTGAGCAAATCGTTTTGCATCACAATTTTCACAAACATGAAAATAGTTGTTGTTTAGTCTTTTTGGATCCATACTACCTCTAGGGCGTGTGAATTCATTGTCACAGTTATCACAACGTAACACAACCATAGTTTTTTTACGATTATAGGTGTGTTGCTTGCCAAGTTTACTACGGCGCATATGCCAAGTATCGATGAAATATTCTTTTATAAACATAACTATATTTACATTAAGATTATAAAATACAACCATAAATAATAGAAAGGAACACAAATGAGCGTACTTACACTAACACAATCAGCACAAAAACAGATAGATTTACTTTGTGAAGAAAACGAATGCTATGGTATTAGTTTAAATATCAAAGGCGGAGGTTGTGCAGGATTTGAATATGACTGGGGTACAGTTGCAACTCCTACAGATCTTGAAAAAGATGATGAAGTAGTAAAAACTGCAAATGGTTGTGCATTTGTAGTAGGTGCTCATAGTTTAATGTTTCTTATCGGAACAGAAGTAGATTATGTCAAAAGTTTAGTAGGATCAAATTTTGAAATCCGCAATCCAAATGCTCAAAGTGCATGTGGTTGTGGAGTAAGTGTAAACTTTGATATGGATAATTTAGTACCACAATGGTAATGGAGTAAAAATGGCAAGAGAAATAATTGATATCGGTATTGAGGGTAACGACGGTACAGGCGATAGCATACGTGAAAGTTTTAAAAAAGTAAATGAAAACTTTCAAGAGCTATATGCAATCTTTGGTTTAGGCGGAAGTATTAGTTTTAAGAATATCGACGATACACCTGATAGTTATTTAGGTAATGCCGGTGGCATAGTAGCAGTTAATCAAACTGAAACAGGAATGGGTTTCTTCAAATTTATTAGTGATGCACTTGATAATGCTGCAACTAAATCTGCAGGTGTAGAAAATAATAGTGTTGTTGTTGAATTTGAAGATGTGGATCCCGCTACTCCGGATCAAAGCGGAACAGTAAAAATTGTTATTAATGATCCGCATATTGAAAGAGACCCTGATCCGACTATAACAGCTCCTTTTTCTCTTTCTAATGTAACAGCATATGATAATAACACTGATATTGTTTTAAGAAATACTACAGGTACTGGTGCCGATATCAATACACTTGTTACAAATTGGAATACTACACACTCAAGCAAGCCTGCAATCACTGCTGAAAATATTGTTCCAAGTATTGGCTATACCAATGATACTTATGTAAACATAGCCGGCGATACAATGACTGGCCATTTGAACACAATTACCGGTGCCACAGGCACTCAAGTGCCTCAAGTTGATGAAGTTATTACAAGAGCAGGTAGTGAAAACAATAGACGTATGCTAGATACACTTTATCTTGCAGACCATCCAAATCCAATTGAAGGCTTTGGTACTCCAAATGGTAAAGACGATTTACAGGCTGTTACAAAACTTTATGTTGATACACAAGGATTTAGTAGTACTACTAACTTGTATGTTTCAACAAGTGGCGACGATAATCAAAGCACCACTCCTGCAGGTCAGGAAGGTACTGCTCCACAATATTCATATGCTAGTGTAAATGCTGCAATGAATAGAGCTACACAAATTATTGATGCAACGCCATTTGAACCTGGTCCCTATGTACAGCGACTCACATATGAACAACAAACACTCAATACAAAAATATCGGGTATCACTGGATACACTGCTTGGGGTGGTGGTGTAGCAGCTACAGCCAGTCCAATTGTGCAAGATGCGATTTTTACAATACAAGAAGATGTCGAAACACTAGTTGCAACTAACTATCCTGATCTTTCATACAATGTAGAAACTTGTAAACGAGATGTTGATTTAATAATCAACAGTGTAAGATTAGATGTTTTAGCAGGTGCAAATGTAAACTATTTGTCAAGATATGCAGGTTTGAGATACTATGCAAATCCTAGTGCAGTTCGTGCTAGAACAATACAACTTGATGCCACTGTAGAAAGTATAGCTTTGATTAGAGCAAGAATTTCTGATTTATTGACAGAGGAACTGGCTTTAAGCGGCGGTGATCCTGTCTATGATGCTTATGTAGATAGATTAAATGAAATTATTGATATTGTTCAAGGAACAGAAGTAGCACTTGCAAGCACAGGAGATGGTTATACTTTTGATTTTCTAAATGGCACAAGAGAAAGTGTTGATCAAGGTATAGAAGGCAATCCAGATTTACGTGAAGGAAAATTAATTGTCGGTGTAAAATCTGGTGCTAAAGGTATCATTACTGATTATATTAGAAGTGCAACAGGAACAACAGATAGAGTTGTTGTAGATTTAGTTGAACCTATTGAGTTTGAAGCAGATGAGGAATTGGATTTTGGTAACATTACCAAAAATAACCAAATCACTGTAAGAGTTGAATCTGGAATTTATTATGAAAATTTGCCAATTAAATTGCCTGAAAATGTAAGTATTAAAGGCGACGAATTTAGAAGAGTTGTTTTAAGACCAAAACCAGGCGTATCTCAAAGTAAATGGGCAAACACATATTTCTATAGAGATGCAGTAATTGATAGTTTACCTGCTGCTTATTCTCCGATAGAGACAATTAGTGCAATTTCTGCAGATCCTTTACGTACAGCAGGAACTTACAATATAACGAACACACAGTGGACAAGTCCCGGAAATTCTATAGATGCAACTTTTGAGGTTGAAGTTGAAGCAGGCACAGGAAATACAACTGTCACTGTGACAAATCCAGGTGATGGATTTATAGTTGGTGAACAAATAACAATTCCTAACACCAATTTAGGAAGTGGTGCAGGTGCAGCAGACGTTGTGTTTACTGTAACAGCAACAGGCGGCGGCTTGACATTTGTACACCCTATAAGTGGCAAAAACGGTAAGTATGGCTATCATTACTTGACAGATCCTAGTGCTCCGGTTGAAGTAGGAACCGATGGTGCTACAAATCCTGGAAACTTTGATCAAGCAGCCAGATTGATTGAGTTTAACAAAGAATTTATTACCGAAGAAACTATTGCATACATTGATGCACAGGTAGCCGGTGGTGCAGGAATATGGAGCGGATTTACTTATAATGCTACAAAATGTAGACGTGATACTGGATTAATTATTGATGGTATTATAAATGATTTAAAATTAGGTGGCAGAGAAGCAACACTTACAAACCAAGGCGCATACTATTCTGGGAGTGTTGCAGGCCAAGAGGCACAGACAGAAGCTGCATTAGAAAATATTAAAGCCATTGCATCTTCTGTTTTGGCAAATGATCCAGATAATCTCTACACTGCATTAAGTTCAGAAGTACAAGTTACTGATGAAGATTACACAGCTGAAGTAGAAGCAGAAACAAATGTAAATGGTTTACTTGATTGTGTAATTTTTGCTTTTGATCCTAGTTATAACCCTCCATTAAACAACAGCGAAATGGATGTTCTACTTTGTAACGATGGTACAATTGTTAGAAACTTAACAGTGCAAAGACATGGCGGATTTATGATGACACTGGATCCTGAAGGACAGATCTTAACAAGATCACCTTATTGTCAAACTGGTTCTAGTTTCTCACAATCAAAAGGCACACGTAGAAATTTTGCAGGTGGACTTTTTGTTGATGGATATGCAGGCAACATGCCGGTGACTGTTGATACAGTAAACAGTGCATTCAGTATTTCGGTAAGCTCACCTGCAGGAAATGGTTTATTTGTACGTAAACCTCCTACACCGTTCCCCTTCTTTTACAACGGTGCACGTTATCAAGTGAACGTTATTAAAAACTATGACAAGGCAGCTGGTACTGCAACATTTGTGTTGGACGAAACAAGTAATCCTACTGACTCTGTGACACGTTTAATAGACAATATTACTAGAGCAGCAACGGCAGAAGTAACATTTGCAACAGCACACGGATTCTCCAATGGTGATAGAATTGCAATCAGTGGTGTAAATGGTATGACACAAATTAATGGTCAAACTCTTTTCATTAGTACAACTGGTGTTTCTGTTGATGCAACCACACAAGTTCTACTATATGAAGACGAGGCATTAAGTGTACCATATGATACACAGGCAAGCGCAGGTTTTAGTGCATACACTGGAGGAGGACAAGCTGTAACAGTTGCAGGTGGTCAAGGTTGGACCAGTGGTACTGGTGTTGATATATTTGTACAAAGTGGTGGTAACAGATCAATGCTTGCTAACGACTTTACACAAATCAACGATCTAGGATTTGGTGCTCTTTGTATAAACAACGCATTGTCGGAACTTGTTAGTATGTTTACATACTACTGTCACACAGGTTATCTTGCAGCAGATGGTTCACAGATACGTAGTATCGCTGGTAACAACAGTTATGGATTCTATGGACTGGTTGCTTCGGGTAGTGACCCAGACGAAATTGCAACAGATGTTTCATTAGCAGCAAATATGGTTTTCCCGGCAAAAGCATTTAGAGCTGATGGCTATTTAGATTTTGCTAGTGCTGTTCCAGGAGGTGTTGCACGTGGACAAACCATTACACAAGGTTTGATTGAACTAACAATAAGTGATATTTCACAATCTGCAACTGTGGCAGTAATGACAACAACTGCGCCTCATGGTTTAACAAACGGTGATCTAGTCACTATTAATAATGTTACCACAATGACTGAAATTAATGGTTTTAGTTTCTATGTAGATACAGATGGTAGTGGTAGTGCAGGCGGAACATATACAACAAGTGAAGTTGGATTGTATACTGATGAGGCATTAACATCACCTTTGGATACAAGCTCTGGATATACTGCATTTGGTGCAGGAACAGGTGACGCTACAAGAGAAGCAAACGCAAGTGCTATTGTGAGTTTTCTAGGCGAAGAAGACGGTTCTGGCAATCCACGAAGAATTTATGTTCATTCAACAACTGGAAGTTTTAACACATCAAATTCTTGTTCCACAACCAGTGTTCCGGCAGTTGGAACTCCAACTGATACTGAAAATTTAACCACTGATGCACCTGAAGAATCATTGTTTATGTATGCATATGATTTAGATGGTTTCCCAAATAATATTAGTGAAGTTGAAATTTATCACGATGTAAGTCTTTATCAACCTTATGAAATAACAAATGCAAGTGATGCAGATTTTACTCTAGGTGGCTATACAATTGATACATCTACAGCAGTTGGTTTAGGCGGGACCTATACATCTAACGATGCTGTTTTTGAAATTTCAAAAATACGAGCAGGAGGCGGAACATATCAAGTTCGAGTAGTCGAAGGTGGAACCGGTGCAGCAACAGGCGAAACAATTAACATTCCTGGTGACTTATTAGGAGGTGCAACTCCTGGCAATGATATCGAAATTGAAGTTGTTGATGCAGACGGCGGTATTATAAGTGAAATGCAAATTAACAGCGGTTCACCAAGGGTAGATGATACAACACCGCAATTGTCAGGAAAAGTTTATAGATTTAACTTTGGTACTGGTTTAGAAGGTACTGCTGATAACGGACTACAGGCAGACACATTACATGATACATCACTGGTTATTAGGCATAAACAAAACTTTGTTATGGATAGTTTCCCTACAGAAGAAATTCCAGTGAGACCGAGTACTGCATTCCAATTTGTAGATGACACAAATGAATACACTTACAGAACTATTGCGTTTACAAACACAATTACAGATGGCGTAACCGTTGGACTTGATCAAAAAGTTGTTACTTTTGATGCAAACTTCAGATATATCGATATTACTATTGATAGAGAAGGGGATGCATTATTTGATAGTGAAAGTGCATTCTATGCGGCTGCTACAGTCAATCCAAACTATACAGATATCATGGCATCCCCTACACCTGCATTGAGTGGCACTATTACAATGGGTGACACTGCTGCAACAACCAGCACCGATGGTAGTAGATTTTTAGTTATTAACACAGTAGATGAAACTGACGAAGCTAGATTACAAAATGGAGACATGATTTTCACATGGGGCGGTAAAGTTCATCAAATTGATTCATATGCTGTATATGATTATCCAGCAGGTGGAGGATCAACAAGAGAAGTTGGTGTTATAAAAATCAGTGACGTTGCAAACAGTGATATTAATTTTCCATTACTATCAGGAAGTGCATATGGCGGTATTGGTTTAAGCACCGAAATAAACGATGGGTTAGTTCTAAAAGCAGGATTAGCCTCTGGTGAAAATGCAGAAATTACAGTCAACATCAGTACATGTCGAGCAACAGGACACGATATGTTGGACATTGGAACAGGCGGTTATAACACAAGTAACTATCCAGAACGCATTTTTGGTGAACCATTTGGTACAACAGCATTGAGTGTAGGAGATGCTATTGACAGTGACGGATTTAACAGTGCTGCACAAGCTCAAGAACGTAACAAAGGGCGTGTGTTTACTGTTATGACAGACCAAGATGGTTTCTTCCGTGTTGGTAGATTCTTTGAAGTTGACCAAGGTACTGGTAGTGTTACATTTAACGCAGCACTTGTTTTAACAAACATTGATGGTATCGGTTTTAAACGTGGTGTACGTGTAAATGAATTCTCAAATGACGGTACATTTACAGATGCCAAAGGTGATGCAGTGCCTACACAGACAGCAACAGAAGCATATATCAATGCACGTTTAGGCAGAGACAGAAATGGTGTTGCTTTAACATCTGGTATTATTCCAGCAGGAGGTGGCTTCCTTTACAAGGCAGGTGATACCATGGCTGGTACTCTTAATATGGGTAACAACAAATTAACAGGACTAGCAGCACCAGATCCTACACAACCTACCGATGCAGTAAACATTCAATATTTTGAAGAGAATACAGATGAAATCAACGACATAGGCGATGTTACTATAACAGGAACAAATGCTGCAATACAAGCAGATATACTAGCCTTTACGGGTACCAATCAAGAAAGTCAAAACTGCGAAGTACAAGGCGATATTGTATTAACATATGATCCGTTGTCGCCCAACATTGTTACAGCTGGTTTAAGCAGTGGTGTTATTGTAAACGATGATGTTGCTGCAAACGCTGCAATCGAACAAAGCAAACTAGATATGGTAATTGCTACAAGTAGAGCAGCAGCACCAACAGGAACGCCAGCGGATATACAAGCAGCAAGCGGACTAGCAAGTTTTGATAGTGCAAACTTTACCGTAACTGATGGCTGGGTTAAAATCACAGACGGTGGTATTGCAAATGTAGAACTAGCAAATAGTGACATCACTATTGGATCAACAACAGTTGCATTAGGCGGTACAAGCACATCACTTGCTGGTATGACTGGTATCACTTTTACAAGCGGTAATATAGAAAGTGTTGTTAATATAATTCATTCCGGAGATATTAGAGGTGGTGCAAATGGAAGCAGTCCTGACAACGGACAGTCGCTTGGAACTACTAATCATACATATAATGCTGTTTGGGCAACAACATTCCACGGTACTGCTACTGAAGCACTATACGCCGACTTGGCAGAAAACTATTTAGGTGATGCAGACTATGAACCAGGTACAGTGCTTGTATTTGGTGGTGATGCCGAAGTTACAGTCTGCAGTGCTAAAGGACAAACTAGTGTCGCAGGTGTTGTAACAACAAATCCAGCACACTTGATGAACAGTGCATTGGAAGGTGATCACGTTGTAGGACTAGCACTGCAAGGTAGAGTACCATGCAAGGTTATCGGGTCTGTGAAGAAAGGTGACATGCTGGTTACAAGTGCAGTACCAGGTTATGCAATAGTGAATAACTCCCCAGGCGTAGGTCAAGTGCTTGGTAAAGCAGTTGGCACTAAAGACACCGAAGACAGAGGTGTTGTAGAGATTGTGGTAGGGAGAGTATAATGGCTATTCAATTAATCAACGTAGGCACAACAGCAAACAGCGGAGGGGGTGATCCTCTCCGCGATGCAATGATTAAAATCAATGAAAACTTCACTGAAGTGTATGCAGACATTGCTGCAATTGATCCAAACACTGCTACAGATATTAAGGGCAGCGTGTTTGCAGATGATAGCACACTGTTGGTAGATGGTGTAAATGGAACTGTACCAGCAGCAAACTTGTCAGGTACATTGCCTGCATTGGATGGTGGTGCTTTGACGAATATTGATGCTGCAAATATAACAGGTACATTGCCTGCATTGGATGGTGGTGCTTTGACGAATATTGATGCTGCAAATATAACAGGCAGTTTATCTGGTGTTGCTGTATCTACAGCAGACATTACAGGCTACGGTGTATTCACAGGCACAGAAGAATCATTTGCTACACTGACAGGTGCTACAGGAACAGTTGCACACGATTGTGACAATGGACACATCTTCTATCACACTACACCAGCAGCAGATTGGACTGCAAACTTTACCAACTTGGGACTCACAGCAGAACACGCCACAACATTGAGTATTGTTATTGATCAAGGTGCTACAGCATATATTCCAAGTGCAGTAGAAATCGGCGGTGTAGCACAAACACTTTTATGGCAAGGTGGTAGTCAGCCAAGTGGCACAGCAGATGGCACAGATGTTGTAGCATTTAGCATATTGAATGACGGTGGCACGTATGTTGTTATGGGACAGTTAGTAGGATTTAGTTGATGCCTTTCTTTAGTAGTTTCACAGGATCATTTACAGGTGGTAGAAGAACTCCTATCAGTATAGGTGGCGGTGGCGGTGGTGGCGGGGCATTTTCTGTGACTCAAACCATTTCTTCCCCAAATAACACAGCAAACGAATATTTTGGATATAGTGTTGATATCAGCGGAGATTATGCTATTGTTGGTGCATATGGTGTATTAGGCCCTGATCCAAATGACGGGCCAGATGGTGAAGCATATATTTTAGATGCTACAGACGGATCTATATTATATACACTAGCAAATCCAGATCCTGACGGTAACGACGGCGACCACTTTGGATATGCTGTTGGCATCAGTGGAAATTATGCTATAGTAGGTGCTCACTTTGAGAACAATGGATCGGGCAACGCATATATATATGATGTTACAGATGGATCGTTATTACACACACTTACTAACCAAAATGATTATAACACAGGTGCCCAAGATAATTTTGGCGAGGCAGTTGCAATTGGAGGCAACTATGCTTTAGTCTGCGCACCTGGTGAAGATAGTGCAACAGGTAATGGTGTTGGAAAAGCATATGTCTATGATGTAACAACTGGAAATTATTTAAGAACTATTGACAATCCAAATGCTTACAGTGGTGATAATTTTGATCTATTTGGTAGAGGAAATAATCCAATTGGTATAGCAGGAGACTATGCTGTTGTTGGAGCATTTAACGAAGACGATGCTGACGGAAGCGCATCTGGTAAAGCATATGTATTTGATTTAACCGACGGTTCAACACTATATACACTAGATAATCCAGATGCATATGGCACTGGTGCTGATGATAGATTTGGTCAATCTGCCGATATCAGCACTGACTATATTGTTATAGGTGCTCCAAGAGAAGAAGATGCTGGTGGCACTAGATCTGGTAAGGCTTATATATTCAGTATGGCTGACGGATCTTTATTACACACATTAGACAACCCTAATGCATATGATACAAGCACAAACGATTTCTTTGGCATAAGTGTAGCAGTTGATGGTAATAATGTAATGGTAGGGGCTTATTCTGAAGATGACGCAGGAGGAACATCATCAGGAAAGGTGTATTTGTTTGATGCAACAACAGGTTCTCTTACTCAAACACTAGACAATCCTAACACAGGTTCTCCTACAAGTGACTTATTTGGTTTTGATGTTGCAATAGATGGAGAGTATAGTATAGTTGGTGCTTATTACTCTGATTCTAGTGGAGTTGCAACAGGTGATGTTTATATCATCCAAGGTGTTGCAAGCGGTGGCGGCGGCGGAATAGGTGCTATTTCTAGTCTTTCATTTGTAAGAAGCGGTGCAAGTGGCGCAACCAATCCATTCCAACTAAAAATGAGTTCAGACGGAACATTAGCAACTTGGGCAATCGGCGGTATTGGTGCAGGGTCGGATCAATATACTTTAAGCACTGCTTGGGATTTCTCTACTGCAACTAAAACTACTTCAAACTCTACAAAAATTATTCCTTCAGGTTATGATGCAAATTATACTAGTAATCAAATGGCATTTAGTAACGATGGAAATAGTTTGTATGTAAATGCAGGTGTAGCTGGAGGCACAGACAGATCAATTTTTCAATATAATATGTCTACTCCGTGGTCATTAAGCACAGCAAGTTATGCAAGTAAGAGTTTTGTTTTCACACATGGCACCGTTATAGGAGATCTTATTTTTAACAATGACGGATCCAAAATGTATATTCCTAGAAGAATCAGTGGAACTGAATTCTATCAATACAGTTTAAGCAGTGCATATGATATATCTACTGCAACTGATGATGGTATTACCTTTGATCCAGGAGTAGATCTGAATGGTTTGGCATTTAACGCAGATGGAACATATTTGTATGCAATATACGATCCAGGTGATACAAATTATATAAAACAATGGAGTTTATCAACACCTTATGATTTAAGCACTGCTACAGCAGGAACCGATGTATTATTAGGCGATGCAACCACCGAAGCTGCTCCTACTGGTCTTGCATTTGGCAACGATCAATTGCACGTAAGTGGTCAACAATTTGATAATGTCAGAACGTATGACATAAGTTAAGATAAATATTAGATAGAACAGGATTTAGAGAATGGCATTTTTTCCACTAGTATTAGACACAAGCGACGGTAATCAAATTAAAGAGATTCCTAGCGGAAGTGAATTAAGTTTAGCTGCTGTAGAACTTACAGGATTAAACAATCTTACCATAGCAGGTGCATTATCCAGCACATCTATTACAACCGTAAGTGATGCAAACATTGGAAATGATGCTATAATAGGTGGTGGAGCAAATGTAGCAGGAAACCTATCTGCATTTACATTGAACGTTAGCAGTATTTCAACTT
>Ga0213859_10001061_pt1 | contig 12386 bp, 21 predicted proteins | sample PICome_2_FD_160133 | JGI IMG/M metagenome (GOLD analysis project Ga0213859, IMG submission 160133) | Coastal seawater microbial communities near Pivers Island, North Carolina, United States - PICO304 | ecosystem: Environmental > Aquatic > Marine > Coastal | place: USA: North Carolina... | reverse complement strand
CCTATCAATGTAATCTATACCCCCTTGATTTTCCACATAATCCTCAAAATATTCTCTCATAGCGTCTTGAATCTCACCATCATCACCAATTGCATATGATTTACCATCATCTACATTTCGATATTGATCTAAACCATAGTGAGAAAAACCTTCTTCTTCTAATAGGATAGGTGCTATATTGAGGTGTAAGGATAACGCCATTACCTTATCATCAATATCTTCAATCGTACTCATATCAGATAAATCTTCATCGGACATATCATCAAAGTCCTCTACCTCCATACCATAATACTTCTGATAAAGATGTATAATCTCTAATTTAGTATCTAATTTTTCAATATCTAAATCTTTAGTAAGAAAATTCCAAATTTCTGCAACTTCATCACTAATACCCCTTTTGTCCATAATTTTTACAATCTTCTTATGGAAAGGTAATACTTTACGTTCTTCTGTAATTAATTTTAATAATTTCATAATTAATATTCTACTGGCATTATATAATAATAAATATTATCTTTTGACTTAAAAGTATCATATTCATTATAAGATGTTAAATCTTCTATTTCTACGTGTTGTACATCATAATCATGAAATGCGTCCCAATCAAAAGTTACCCAATCTGGTAACTCTTTACCTTGTATTATAAATTGATTATTTCTTTTTGTAATATACCCCATTTCCATTAAATAATCAATAAGTTCATTATCCAACCTATCATAAATGTAATCGTATATTATCAACCTAACAGTTTCTCTACCATCATCAGCAATATCCGACATTTTCATTTGGTATGGTGCACCATTTGCACTTGCGGGTAATTCACCCCATTTTTTCGCAACTTCATCATAAGCATCAACAATGTCTTTTGCTTTTTCATACTCTCTCATATTATCTCTTAGGTAATCAATAATTTCTTCTTCATCCATTTCTAATTCATAATGAGAAGCCTCTTCACTAGCAAGATCTTCTGCATCTACATCAGTTACATATACATAATTTAAATACCGTTCCACACCCAATATTTGCCAAACTTCAGACTCTTGCATCCACCTATCTTCACTCCATATACGTTTTGAGTCCTCAACCTCTCTTTCATTACCAATGGCGTAGTGAGTATCGTCTGCCCAATTGAAAAAAACAGGCATTTCAAAATTACCATAATCCATTTTTTCAAATAAAAAAGGATTTAAATTAAAATGTTCCGATAATATAACCGCCCTATCGTCAAACATATCCAATAAATCAGTATAACTTATATTAGGATTTTCTGTATTACTATAATCGACTTTCTCATTATAATTCCATATGAAATAATAGAATATTTGATTTATGGTTTCTACATCATCAAACCCCAAAGTTTTTTTAATGAAATTAAAAATAGTTGCGTAGTAGTCTACATAATCTTCTTCATAAGGGTATAATGATAATGGTAATGTATTCCATTTATCCACAACCATTTTGTGTATAACCTTACAACTTTTATTTAGAAATTTTTCATTTAACTTATCCAAACCTTTACTTTTTTATATAAATAGTTTATTTTTGTATAAATTAAAGTATTTAATAAATAAAATATAGCATGTTAAAAGTACAAGTAAAAAAAGGTAATATCGAAAGGGCTTTAAAACAATTAAAAGGTAAGTTTATTAGAACTAAAGTTCCTAAAGAATGTAGAGAAAGACAACAACACACAAAAAAGTCTGTAAAAAGAAGAGCGGAGAAAATTAAAGCCACTTACTTACAAAAAAAATACGATCAAGAAAATTAAAATATTATGAATAAAGAAGTTTTATCGTTATTGAATGAACAAATCTGGTTAGAGAATACCGCATCCTTTTTTTACTTAAAATTATCCAAACTATTTAGTGAGAATAATTACTTTGGTATTTCTAATTTCTTTTTAGAACAATCTAATGAAGAAAGAGAACATATGATAAAAATATTTACGTATGTTTTAGAACAAGAAGGTGAACCAATTGTACCTAGTTATAACTTTTTAGAGGACGAAGAATATGACTTTAATATTACAGATTTGTTTGAATGTTCTTTAGAAAATGAAAGGAAAGTTACTAATTCAATAAATAAGGTTCTTTCCAAATGTAAGGAGGTTGGTGACTATACTACTGAAAACTTTTTACAGTGGTTTGTTGTTGAACAAAGAGAAGAGGAAAATAAATTCAAAGAAATTTTAGACAACCTAAAAATTATAGGTAACAACTCTATTGGGTTATACGAATTAAATAAAACATTAAACCCTCCAACAACAGAAGAAGAATAAATTACGCTACTTTAACGTAAACATAAATATTCTCCAAAGACTCTACGAACTTTATATCACCAAAGTAACCTTTTCTTCTTGCCGTAAATCTATATAAGTCGTAAATTCTATCGAAATTAGTTGATAGTTCTTCTTCGTCTGTTCTACCTAGAAAGAATAATGCGTCTGTTTTTCTACACTTTTTTTTCATCTTTCCCCCTTTTATAATAAATATCGGGAAAGTATGAAATGTTACTCATTTAAATCAAAATTTATTGTCTCATTGAACCCCTCATGTTGAGTAATGTCATCAACCCAATCCAAATTAATTAAATTATGGTTTTGAGGTCTAACTCTAGGTAAAATTAAATCGTCATTTAATCCATTTACATTTAAAAATGAACCCGTAGGGTTTTTATCTGTCTTTTCATCATCTAAATTAATTAAGAAACCTCTATTCAACATATCTATACTTTCATAAGACTTCATCTTATTTTCATATATGTCTTTTAAGTGAATCATATTAATATGATTTAAAAGTATATTAGAAACAACTTTGTGGTATTCACTAGTGACTTTATTACAAAAAGAAAGTATCTGAGTAGTTCTATACACAGTACCCTCAATCAATTCAATCTCCATTGCCGTCATATTATTCTCTGTCATCAGAACAAAAACTCTAATCAGTTCAGATTTTATCTTACCTTTATAATCTTGACCAGGATTATTCAAACAATTATTTAACTTTCTTCCCGCCCATTTTAAATCTAATTCAGAAACTAATTCTTTTATCTTAACCCCTTTAGGTGGTTCGAACTCATTTAAATCTACAGGTTTAACTAAATTCATAGAGTATTTTTCTTTTTCTTTACTTACACCTATCATTAAATTTTCATAGGTTGGTTTAATGACTCTATTTTTAGTGTCTAAGAACCTCACTATCAATTCTGAAACCCAATCACCTTCTTTATTTAAAACTTTCTTTATATCGGATACGAATCGATATGATTCTTGTATATTTAATTTTTCTTTAACAATGTATGCAAGCGCCCAACGATCTTTATCTACAAATTTTTCAATGAATTCAATATGTCTTACATCAAAATCGCAATCATAAAACTTTTCATTTACTAATGCCGCCATTCTACACAACCAAAAACTATCTGTGAAAACTTTATCCGCTTTCTCTTTGAGTTTTTTAGACATTTTGTTACTAATAACTCTATACGCATTCATAAAAGTATGTGGGTTGTAATTTAACCCTATCAACATCTCAGTAATCTTATCGTTAGTTTTATTATACTTCTTAGGTATCAATGTCCACATAATATCATTGTACTTCGCCCATTTGTCCAACAATTCTTTAGGGATGCTACTGGTATTGTCTAACCAACTTAAAGAATGGTTATCTGGTATAGTAGATTCGAAATTAACTTTTTCGTTGTATACCATCTTTTTATGATCGAAGAATTTCATCATTTTGAAATACTCTTTTATTTTACCATAGTATTTCAGATACATCTCTTTATACTTTGTACTAAAGTAAATACCGAAATGACTTTGGCGTAACTGTATCATATTTTGTAATATGAGTGGTTGTGATAATAACTCCATACACTCATCTATATTACAGTAACATTTTAATTCTTCTAACTTTTTAAATAATCTAATTGCGGTATGTGCGGGTGTATATATCGCAGTAACTTCTAATTGTTTATTATTTAAGAAATTTTCAAACCCCTCAGTATAAAAAATAGTATTATTTTCTAAATCTATACCTACCTGACAACAGTTGAAGTCAAATCCTTTTAGAATATACTGATAATCATTTCTATTTTCTCTATTGGAAACTCTACTGATTTTGATAGTATTTAACATACCATCTCTTTTAACTTCTAAAATACGATAATTACTACCATGATCGTAAGATAACTTTGTTACATTATAACCATCACCTTCTACTATAAGTTCATTTGTTCTAATCGGTGTGGTTGGTTCACTACCCAATGTTTTATTAACACCCTCAACAAATATATCTAAATCATTTATTGGGTATTTATCTTCCCAAACATATTTCATTAACATATTTGAAACTGCACCACCAGCTAAAAACCCTTTGTTGGGAATATCACAATAGACAGATAAATCCATAAGTATCCTATCTACGATACCATCACTTTTTAAAATCTCACTTTTCATCTCTGTTGTTTTTATAATTTTTATAAAGTATATAAGAAGGTATACTAATACCCAATACTACTATTAGGTAGAAAATAAAGGGGAAAATAATTAATATACCAATGATACTAAAAAATACGATAATACTAATTAGGATATACCTTTTTAATTTATCTCTATCTATATCATCAAAATCAAAATTCCCAAACATATTAATACATTCCTCTTAAGTAATCTGCTAACTCTTCTTTTATTTCTTCTTCTGACACACCATTCATATACATATCAATAACTAAATCTGAAATAGATTCCGCTAATTCATCATATTCGTCTGAATCAAAATCATAATCGTCATCATAGTCATTATATGCACCGTAACTATAGTTTGATTCATTTATTAACGTTTTTTCGCGAATTTTTTTGTGGACGTATTTCTTCAATCCCAACTTAGTTATTAATTCATACCCAGCTTTAATAGAATCAGATACTTCCTCTACTACAACGTATTCTGAATTAGTATGTTGTCTGTAATATCCACAACCTAAGTTTAAACAGTTAAAGTCATATTTACTCGCCAACTGATTAACGTCTGTAAATGGATCGATACTAAACTTAGTATACCCACATTCATTAAGTGTTCCTTTTATCTCTTCTTTGAAATCCTCATCAAACAACTTAACACCACTACATACCTCACTAATCCAATTAGAAGAGGGTGCATCAAACTGAATTGCGTAACCCACATTTTCAAAGAACTTATCATCTGCGTGACGAGATCCTAACATACCAATCTCCTCTTCAACAAAGAAAGCTCCTTTCAATACGTCAAATCTTTCGAACATCTCCAAACAAACATACACACCACATTTATCATCACCACCAATACCTGTTTGTTCTTTTGTAATAGGATGTTTCGCAATTAGTGTAGTCATTTCACTATCTTCTCCTTCACTATATGTAGAAGATTCGATAATAAGGTTTGTTTTGGATTCAATTAATTCTCTGTGTGAACGATGTACAGTATCCATATGTGAAACCACACAAGGATAATACTCACCAGATGTCATTTTCTCACTACCTTTAGTTAGGTAAAGGTTTTTCTTTGCGTCTGTATAGTATTCAATACCATTCTCTTTCGCATATTCTATAATGTAGTCTCTTACCATACTTTCATCACCAGAAATTGATGGTATTGACAAAACTTCTTTTAAAAAATCTATATTCATAACTTTGAATTTATACAAATATACGAAATAGTTTCTGTTTTACCAAATTTTTTAGGTGTAATTTAATATTTATATAAAAAAATACTATGAAAGGTGGAGGATGTGGTTGTGGTAAACCAAAAAAATAAATTACCATTTACAATAAAATATTTTTGGAGTATATTTATATATTAAATAACAATATATAAAATTAATTTGTCATGGGATGCGGATGTAAAAAAAAGAAACCAGTTGCTAAACCACAAAATAGTAACACTCAAACTCAGACTAATACTCAGTCAAACAATAATCAAGGGGGTAATTAATTAAGTTAATTGGTTTGAAGAACCTCTATTTAACTTATCTTCCCAAGGGGAACTAGTATAGTGTGCACTACTAGTATAGTGTGGACTATTATCTAACATATTTGCAACACTTCTAGCTAAGTCTGCCAACGGCCAAGTTGTGGAAGAACCACCTGAAGGTGCTGCCTCACCACCTGCATCATCTTGTTCATCTAAAACTTCTTCATCTTCATCGGTATAATCATCCATACCTATACCATACTCTGTAACAACAAAACCTAAATTCTGTTCTTTATCGTAATACCCTAAATATATACCTTTATCATCATGTACAACAACTTCATATGAATTACTATCAAATTGGAGTCTACTTCTATCCCCTTCAACCCAATTAAGTATTCTATGATACCATTCTTTTGGATCGTTCTCTGTTTCACCAAACTCCCTTATTAAAACTTTTTTATATTGACTCTCTGTTAGTATTATTTTCATTTTTTATATCTTTTAATCCTCATCGGACCCTCTCTTTTACTATATTGATTAAAATAGTTTTCACCATAAATTGTACTGTGTAACGCTGAAGATTTTATCCAATCTCCTTCTTCACCGTCTCTTCTATCTCTACCACTATCAATTAAAAAATAAGGGCTATTACTCCATTCTTCCCAAGTATTATATACATCCTCTCCCTCTTCAAAATTTTCATTGTCAACTTCAACCCATTGTCCTAATCTATTCATCCACTTAGGCATCCTATTATCATCTGGACCAAAAGTAATTACATACTCTACATTCTTTTCACCTAATGGTGTTGGTTCTTCTTTTTCTTCTTTGGGGTAGTAAGGGTAGAAGTTATGGATATCATACTTATCGTTCCACTCTAATTTACCTTTCATGTGTAATGTTTCTACACTATCTTCTTCTTCTAAAGTTTCTCTTATTATAACCCCTTCACCCTCTTCATCTGTATCACCAAACCATTTTAAAACCGCAGCTTCTCCATAATGTCCAGGAAACACAAACTCATCAGTACCTACATAAATTAAAACATCCACTATTTCAGTACCATTAGGTATGTTGTCTACAGATTTATCTACAGGTGTATTATCACTATCGTCCATAAGTTCTCCCTTATCGTTGATGTACATCCCTTCTTTAAGGATTCTTTTAAATTGTCTTTCTGTTAGTATTATTTTCATTTCTTTAATTTTATTCTATATTCTATTTCTTCAGGATCTCCCCAATCTACATCACCCACATGATCAATAACCATATCATTCATAATTTCTGTATCACCATATAAATCATAATCCAAATCTGGGTTATCCCAATCGAGACTTTTATCATCCAAATACATATCTACATATTTACCATCCAATACCCTATCTATTGCATTCTCTTCTGATGTCGCCTTAACCTCAACAAATCCTGGTAAATAAGTTCTCGCACTAACTACAGTAGGCATACTTGTTTTAATTGTGTATACTGGCATATCATAATGTAGTAAGGAATCACCTTCAACCAAACCTAACCCATATGCCATAAAATTTTTATATATGGTATAAGATTCATCTTCTGTTACACCTAAATGTTCTGAAATCATTTTTAATACATCATCTATTTTTTTTAAAGATAATTTATCCCAATTCCTATGTAATAATTCAAACATTTTGCGTATAGGTTTTGTAACCTTAATATTATCATCTTCGGTAAGTATTCTTTTATATTGTTCCTCTGTTAACCTTATTTTCATTAATCAATATCTGTATTTACCTCAATATTATCTCCATCAAATTCTTGAGATTGTAAATTATCATAAGTACTATCCCAATCGGTTTCCCAATATAAATCATAACATTCATAATCTATATTGTCACCACTATCATTAAGTTCAACCTCACCATTTTCCCATTTATCTATAAAATCATCATAACTCGTAGTGTAAAGTTCCCCACTACCAGAAGAATAACCAGAAACATATGCCGTATGTTGTATAGTTGCATAATGACTAAACTTACCATAAAATTCCAAAGGTATACCCACTAAGTTATTACAATTACCCTCTTCATTTAGACGAATAATCGTATCATATAATTTAATATAGTTATATGATAATAAAATTGATTCTGAATCAGTATACCCACCTAACTCTTTAATTCTATCAAATATATCACTAAAATTAGAGAGTGCCAATGGATCTGTCGTTTTTAAGCTTTCACTTGTCAGTTCATTTGGTAAATATTTATCGTTATTTACTAAATTACAAAATAACTTAGAGATAAATCTATCTATCTTATTACCAATATTTTTAAAGCCAACATTACCATCAAGAAAATCTTTGTCGTTTTCTTTTAACAACCTCTTATATTGATTTTCTGTTAACCTTATTTTCATTCTTCTATATGTTCGTCTTTAGGTTGTGGTTTAGGTTTTGCAAACGCTTTTACTGTTGATACTCCTAACATTGTTGCGGAGAATATTAACATTGAGTTAAATAAATCCTCATTTACTTTAAAAAAGTGAAAACCGTCACCTATAAATGCAATACAAACTAATATCCCCGCAATAATTCCCATAGTTTTTTTAGAAGAGTATTTATCGTCTCTTTTATCTTCTGTAAGAATGTCACTAACAAACTTCATAATATTTTCTTTTATCTTTCTCATCTAAAAAACTTTATGTATTATTATATAATAAATATCTATCGATCATAAAAAAACCCACATATAGTGGGTTTAGTTTTTTATGTTAACCAGTTGTTTATTTAAAAGCCAAAAGTAATTCTCTTACACCAACACCGATAGCGATACCTGCGTATAGAATTTCACCTTTTACTAATAATGCTGCAGCAACTACACCACAAACACCTGATCTAAATAATTTATTGGTAACTATTTTAGTAATTAATTCCATAACTTATTTTTTTGATATTGTTATTATATGAATTTTTTGACAGACTCCACAATCATTTGTTTTTGTGGTACACCGCTCTGTCTCCAAACTACTTCACCCTCTTTAAATAATATTAAAGTTGGTATACTTCTTATTTGATACTCTCTTGCAACATCTATGTTATTATCTATGTTGACTTTTAATACTGTCGCTTCATCACCTAAATCACTTTTTGTTTGTTCAATAATCGGTGACATAACTTTACAAGGTCCACACCAATCTGCGTAGAAATCAACCAGTGTTGGTTTGGTGGACTTAATTAATTCGTAAAATTCCATATTTTGTTTTTACAATTATTATTATAGTATAAATATAAAGGGGAGTCAAAAACGCTCCCCTTTATCATAATTGTTTTTGAGAAATTACGCTTTCTCACCAACCCATTTTACAACAGAGTTTAATCCGTAGATTTCTGTAATCTTTTGAACAAATCTCTTAGGATTTTTTCTGATGTAAGTTAATGATTCTGTCGGTACATTTGTTTTTGATGGACCGAACAAAGATGCTAAAGCCTCTTCTCTGTTTTTTACTGTTTTAGACATTTTAAAACTTTTTTGGTAAATTGTTATTAATTATGTACAATATTAAAAAATACTTTTTATAAAGTCAAATATTTTTTAATATTTTTTTTATCCAACATTAACAACCTCTAAATCAAAGATTAATTTTTTACCTGCCATTGGGTGGTTTGCATCCAATTTAACACCTTCTTCAGTAATTTCTTTTACTGTGACGTTGATAGTACCTCTATCACTTTGTGATTGTAATACATCACCAACCTTAACACCACTAGGTACTTGATCGTTTTTAACGACAGTTACCAAACCATCTAAGTATTCACCATAACCTTCTTCTGGTGATATCTCAATAGTTTTCTTTTCACCTTCACTCATACCAATGAGACCTGACTCAAAACCTTTAATAAGTGAACCTTGCCCTAAAACAGTATTAATTGGTTCTCTACCTTCTGTCATAGAAGTGTCAAATACAGTACCGTCCTCAAATCTTCCTGTGTAATGGACAATCACACTCTTTCCGTTTTCTACTTTACTCATAATATAATTTTTTATAATATTAATGAAAAATTGTGATATAGTAAAGGGTTAAAAAAAAAGATCCTCAAAAGAGGATCTTTAATGATATATCATATTTTAAAAAACTTAATCTTTTCTGTTAAGTAATGATACTAACGCAACTACCGCTAGTAAACCTACAAAACCAGAAGAGCCCAAAGATTCTATTAAGCTCACTACGTTCCCAACTACGTCCATTCCAAATACTGGACTACCGAAAAGAACTTGTACTAAAATTCCCACAGTCAAAAATGCGAACATTAATTCTGTGATACCTTTAAAAAAACCTTTGATTTTTTCAAATACATTTTCCATTTTTTTGTGTTTTTTTATAATTGTTATCAACTATAAATATAAAAAAATGGTTATATCTTATGAATTTTTATCTGACAATTTGTCAAATCAACCTCTAAAGTATCTTATAAGTTGATTTATTTTTTCTCCATTGTAGGTTTCAACCACATATCTTTCTGAAAAACAACATCTAAAAACCCATCAATAATCTCTCTATCTAAGTCTACCAACAACTTCATAGTTTTAATAGTATTGTGTTTCAACATCTTACCAATTTCTTCTCTAATTCTTTCCGTACTTACAGTAGTTTTTAACTTATCTAAAATATCAGGTTGTTTAATCGCTTCCATAATATCAGTGTGAACTTCTAAATCTCTTGTTAGTGAAAATCTCATCGCCCTTAAAATTCTTAATGGATCATCCATCATTGTTTTCATTGGGTTCAAAGGTGTTACTAATATCCCTTCTTTAAGATGTTCCAACCCATTAAAATAATCTATGATGTTACCATCCATATCTTTCGCCAATGCGTTGAGTGTGAAATCTCTTCTGATTAAATCGTCATACAATGTACCTAACTCTAAAATTGGTTTTCTAGTTCCCAATACGTAACCAACTTCTTTTCTCGCCATTACAAAGTCCGCAACCAATCCTTCGTTAATATGTCCAATAGGAAATTTAGCTCTGACTGTAAAACAATCTTTAGTTTCTAAAAATATCTTATACCCTTCTTTTTTAAGGAACGCTAACATTTGTTCCCACCCTTCGTCTACTGTTTGGTTGATGTTATCTAAAACCACAGAATAATCAATGTCTTTAGATTCAATACCTAAAATGGAATCCCTTACACAACCACCTACTTCATATATCTTCATAAACTTATTTTATACAAAGATATAAAAAATAATTAAATAAACAAATTAATATTAGTCTATTTGTGGGTTATCTTTAAAATATTGTTTTACGATGTTTCTACCTTTCATAAGGTTTGTTTTGGAGGTACTCAGTGTAATATTTAACTCATCCGCAATTTCTTGATGTGACATACCTTGTAGGTAATACATCTCAAACGCCTTTCTATAACTAGGTGGTAATTTAGGTAGAATTTTAATTATCGCATTTAAATGTGATTCTTCGTATGGTTCATCCGCTCTTTCAATACGACTATAATCATAATCATAATCATGAGTTTGTATTTGTTTCTTTTCTCTTCTTAGTTCATCTAAAATAGTATTATTAACAACTCTTCTAACCCAACTTTCCAAAGTACCAGTTCCATTATATTTATGAAGATTTTTATAAACTTTAATAAAACCTAATTGACAATAATCTCTCGCCTTATTAATGTCTAAAGTATATTTCCTACAAGTTGTGTTCAATATTTTATCCCAAAGATTTTTGTATAACTCACTAAAATCAATTTTAGATGTTTCTTCTTTAAAGACTTTTTTGTACTGTGACTCAGTAATTATAATTTTCATATTAATAAATATCAGTTATTTTAATAAAGGTATTCTTAATCCCAAATTAATTGAATTGGTTACTCCCAAAGAGACATCTGCTCCCGTACCTAACTCACCACAAAGAACAAAATGTAACTTATTATTTTGTCTAATGTTTAATTGTGAATAAACGGATAATGGGTAAGGTCTAACACCCATAATAAATGCGATAAACTCCTTCCTACCAAAATAAGAACCAACACCAATCTTTCCAGATACGATGTAAGGGTAAGTAAAACCAATCTGTAAATCTATCAAACTAAAATCACCCATTGGGATATTAGTCCCTAACAACAATGATGCGGTTGGTTTGGTATTATCTTCATATGTTACACTCATATCAGTATAATCTACAACTTCATCTTCTGTGTTAATTGTTGTTGTTACACCACCGTTTACCTCAATATAGTATTGTTTGTTCTGTGAGTGTGTTATAACCGAAGTTAATAATGTTAATGTTAATAGTAATTTTTTCATTTATTTTTTTTAGTTTAATTATTTAAAGGTGCTTTAATTGTTGGGTGTGATTGATAGTTTACTATTTCAAACTGTTCAACCTCTATATTTTTGAAAACCTCATCTGTATCATTTAAAGACTTTGTATATTTTAATGTTGGTAA
>Ga0213859_10001060_pt1 | contig 12403 bp, 13 predicted proteins | sample PICome_2_FD_160133 | JGI IMG/M metagenome (GOLD analysis project Ga0213859, IMG submission 160133) | Coastal seawater microbial communities near Pivers Island, North Carolina, United States - PICO304 | ecosystem: Environmental > Aquatic > Marine > Coastal | place: USA: North Carolina... | reverse complement strand
TGACAACCTATCAGCGCAAAATTTGGCCGGCCGCAATGACGAGTTAAGTTATCAACTCGCAAAGCGCGGAAAAGAGCTCAAGAGAGACATCGAAGCAGTTCTTACTGACAACAACGCGCAAGTGGCCGGTAACTCTTCCACAGCCCGTGAAACTGGTGGTCTCGGTGCTTGGATCGGTACAAACCAAGTCGATAACCACGCAACTGGTCAGGCGGATGCGGATGGTACATCAGCTCGCTCAGACGGTACTCAGGTTGCATTTACCGAAGCAATGCTTAAAGACGCAATGCAGTCTGCATTTTCAGCCGGCGGTCAGCCAAGCATCTTGATGGTTGGGCCACATAACAAAACAGTTGTATCAGGCTTTGCCGGTATTGCTGCACAGCGTTACATGGCTCCAAGCGACAGCCCAACAACAATCGTTGGAGCGGCTGACGTGTACATGTCAGACTTCGGGAGCTTATCTGTGGTTGCAAACCGCTTCCAGAGAGATCGGGACGCTTTCTGCCTAGACCCAGAGTACGCATCAGTATGCTACTTGCGTCCGATCCAACAGGTAGAGCTTGCTAAAACCGGTGACGCCGAGAAGCGTATGGTTCTTGCTGAGTTCGGCTTGAAGGTTCTAAACGAAGCTGCACACGCAATCGTTGCAGACCTAACTACATCATAATACAGTCGGGGCGGCTTCGGTCGCCCCACTTACTTGGAGTTAGAGATGAAGCGTATATTTAGCCAAGATCCTGCAACCGGAATAACAAAATATTGGCACGTAACTGATAAGGGCGAGTATGTCGTCGAGACACAGCAAGACGTCTCCGCAATTGCCGAGAGAAATAAAAACGAATACAAAGAGACACCGAATAGATACCGAGACGTCAACAAGGTGGCGTCGATACCTCTTTCAGTGTACTATGAGCTCAAGCGCCAAGGGATCGCAGACGATCCGAAGGCGATGCGTAAGTGGTTAAACGATAGCAATAACCAAGTATTTAGGACAAGGGCCGGCACATTATGAGCATTACAACCTACTCTGAGCTCAAGACATCCATAGCCAACTGGCTAAACAGAGATGACTTAACAAGCGTAATACCCGATTTTATCGCCCTCACCGAAGCAGATATGGATCGTAAGATCAGGCATTGGCGTATGGAAGAGAGAAGCACGGCAAACATTGATTCGAGATACACGGCTTTGCCTAGCGGTTTTCTGGAGGCCGTGCGGTTTCATCTAGACGTAGACGAGCGGCCAATAGAGCTTGTGACGCCGTTGTTTTTGCAGAAGCAGAGAAACTCAAACGCCGACGCAACTGGTCGCCCACAGTATTACGCAATTCTAGCAGGGCAGATAGAGATTTGGCCGACGCCAGACACAACTTACACCGGCGAGCTATATTACTACGCAAGGACGGCTGCACTGAGCGACAGTAATACATCAAATTGGATATTACAGTATTTCCCAGATACATATCTTTACGGCTCGCTAGTTCACAGTGCACCATATCTGGTTGACGACGCTCGAGCGCAAACATGGTCGGCGTTGTACCAAAGCGCAGTTGGTGGTATTAATGGAAATAACGATAAAGCGAAGTTTGGCGGCAGTGGGCTGCGTATGCAAATAAACAGTTATTCATAGGAGAATATAAATGGCAAGTTTAGCAGATTACGTTTTAGACGCTGCACTTAGTAAGCTAGATTTAGAGGCAGATCGCATAGACATAACTTCGCAAGAGGCAACGACTTACACGGAAGCCACAAGCACATACACGCTAGGCAATAGCACGTCTGTTAGTTTTGGTGCTCCCGAAGATGGTGACACGTCAGGAAGAAAAACAGCTTGTGCAGCTATTTCTGATGGAACGGTTACCGGAACCGGAACCGCAACGCACTATGCAATTACAGACGTATCTGCAACAAGATTATTAGCAACTGGGTCGCTTACAACATCACAGTCAGTCGTGTCGGGAAATACATTCACAGTAGCGACGTTTGACGTTGAAATCCCTGATCCTGCATAGGTGATTAATGGTTACATTAGCCAATAGAGTAAAGGTTGCCACAAGCACAACTGGCACTGGCACGATAACGCTTGGTTCTGCGGAAACAGGTTATCAAACTTTTGCGGATGGTGGGGTAGCTGATGCTGATGTTGTGCGCTACACGATAGAGGACGGCAACGATTTCGAAATCGGCACTGGCACATATACGGCTAGTGGTACTACGTTATCCAGAACGCTGACTGAAAGCTCCACTGGTTCTTTGCTAGACTTATCTGGCAGCGCGGTTGTGTTTATTACGGCTGCGGCTGATGATTTGGTTATTAAAGATAGTAATAATGTAGTAAATATTAGCGGCTCTGGCCCTTCATTAACGATTGACGATACAGACTCTGCTAAATCAAGCCTTACATTAGAAAGAGCTTCATATGGATCAGACACATGGAGGCTAGCAGTTGATCCTAATAATAACGAAGGACTTAGCTCAGCTTTAGCAGTTGATGTTGACGGAGGTCAAATTGCTGTTTTTAACTGGGACGATATAGAAATAAAAAAACCTTTAGTGCTTACACAATCAGTCACCCTAAGTTTTGAAGGCGCGACTGACGATGCCTTTGAAACCACGCTTACAGTTGTAGACCCTACGGCTGATAGAACAATCACACTTCCCGATGCTAGTGGTACTGTGGCTTTAATTGATAGTAACGGACAATTAAAAGTAGAAGCTAGTGGAGCAAACGCACCAAGTTTGTATTTAAACAATGATGCTAGCGGCGTAAGCGGTTTTAGAATACAACCTTTAAACAGCTTTGATATATGGCGTATAGATTTCGATGCTCTTGATACGGACTCACTGTCAGGCGCAAACGTATATGTTGACAATGAGGTTACCTTTTCTTTTGCTGCACCTACTGTTGGCCCATTTATTCACTACGGTGATGTGCAACTTGCAACTGGCGGTGATTTAATCTTTGAGGGTGCAACTAATAATTCAAATGAAACCACACTAACAGTAACAGATCCAACCGCCGATAGGACGATTACCTTACCTGATGCTAGTGGCACTGTATTGTTGGCTGATAGCTCCACTGGTAACGTAGAAATCACAGATGGTGACTTCATATTAGAAAGCACAAATGCGGCACAAAGTAGTATAAAAATCAGCCCCACAAATGTCTTTGATGTTTGGGCTATAGAATTAGACCCAACAAATGCAGATACTGTATCTGGACTTCAGTTTAAACTTGATGGCACTGTGTGTTTTGTTTTAGGAGATGATATTAATGCCGCAGGTGAACATTATGCAAGTTTTGGCGGTTTAAGCACTCAACTTTCAATACCAAAAGGCACAGATGCAGAACGTCCTACAACACCGATAGAAGGTGGTATTCGTTATAATGAAACGTCTAATGAAGTAGAATTTTATGACGGCTCAAGTTGGGGCGCTATTGGGGGTAGCGGCGGCGGTGGTAACACTTTTGATAGTAGTATTATCTTTGAAGGTGCAACGGCTGATGACTATGAAACCACACTTACAGTAACTGACCCCACGGCTGATCGAACAGTTACTATTCCCGATCAAACAGGCACTGTTATGCTGTGGCAATCAGCTTGGCCTGATGATCCCTCAGTTGGTCAATTTCCTATAGGTGTCGGAGCTTTAGCATCAGTAACAAGCGGAAATAATAATATAGCCATAGGTGATGAGGCACTTACTGCACTTACAACTGGTTATCGCAATGTTGCGGTTGGCGATCAAGCATTAAAGACTATGACTACTGCGGCTCTCAACACGGCAGTTGGGGATCAAGCAGCCCCACTTACGACAGGGGAATATAATACAGCCGTGGGCGCAGAGGCGTTGCTTGCAAACACGACAGGCAGCTACAATACGGCTTTAGGCGTAAAAGCGTTGCTCGACAGCACAACAGGTAGTGAAAAAGTTGCTGTTGGGTATTCTGCAGGAAATAACGATACTAGTGATACTAGAAGTGTGTACGTTGGTACATATTCCGAAGGCACTGCTTCTTCCACGGCAGGAGTTGCAATTGGGTATCAGGCTGAAATAGGGGGCAACAATGAAGTTGTAATAGGTTATTTCGCAGGCAAGGCCACCACTAGTAATGATTATAATGTTTACGTAGGGGCTTACGCAGGCAACTATAGTGCTAGTTCAAAAGATTTCCAAGTATATATTGGTTATCAGTCGGGCAATGATGCTTATGGAGATCATGGTACAGCCGTAGGTAGTTACAGCATGACCGATGGCAATCATTATCGTAGCACGGCGCTAGGTCATTATGCTCTTGGAAGAACTTCGACAAACAGTCCATACTATAATGTAGGTGTCGGTACTTTTGCAGGAAATAATATTAGTTCGGGCGATTACAATACTTGTATTGGCTATGATAGTGATATGACGAGCAACTCTGATAGTTATGGAACTGCCGTTGGATATAGAGCGACGGGATTTAGCTCTGGCGTAAGTATCGGTTATGAAGCGTGTTATTCTGCTGTCGATGGCTCAGATCTTAACGTATGTATTGGGTATCAATCGGGTTATGATTTGGACGGCGGCGATTATAATAACTTTGTAGGCGCTCAGAGCGGATATAGCGGTGGAACAGGAAGTCAAAACAATGGTTTAGGTCGAAAATCATTATATTCCCTCACTTCGGGCACAAATAATAACGGCGTTGGCACAGGTGCTTTACAAGATCTCACAGAGGGAATTGGAAATTGTGCATTCGGAGGAACAGCAGGATTACTAGTAACAACAGGAGATTATAATACTCTTTTGGGTCACAATGCAGGATACTATCAGGACACAGGATTTACTTACGCAATTACAACTGGAACGAATTTAACTTGTATTGGCTTTCAAGCAGTACCGTCAAGTGGAACTGCAACAAATGAAATAACTCTTGGCGATAACGACATTACATCACTACGATGTAATGTACAGACAATCTCTAGTTTGTCAGATGAAAGAGACAAGACAGCGATAGAAGACTTGTCCTATGGTCTCGACTTTATAAACGACATGCGGCCAGTACAGTTTACGTGGAATAGGCGTGATGGGTCTCTGGGCGCAACTCCTGACATGGGTTTCATAGCTCAAGATTTATATGATGTTGAGCTTGAACATTCATCTACATCTAGGACAAGACTCGTTAAGTGGGAAGACCCATCAAAATTAGAAGCGGATTATGTTCGGTCATATCCAATTTTAGTGAAGGCCGTTCAAGAATTATCGGCAAAAGTAAATGCGTTAGAAACGCGATTAGCAGCGTTAGAAGGAGAATAAACTATGGCTGTAGAAGAATTAGACCGCGATTACATGAAATTGCTACATATGTGTGACGCCATTGAAAACATTATCGGCGGCATGAAAATGACGCAAGAAACCGACAGCGAAAAGAAAAAGCAAGTCGGCAACATGGTTATGCACTTAGAAATGGAATCGCTAGATAGTAAGTACACTGATGCTAGTAAAGATATGACCAGAATTAATTCTGTTATTGCGACAGGTCGAACTTACTGGAAATCATAATTTAATTAGGAGGTGAAATGGTAGAGAAAAAAACAAAAACCATTACGATCAATGACAAAGAGTATACTGAAGACGATTTTAGCGATGAGCAAAAAGTAATGATTAACCACGTTGTTGATTTAGAACGAAAGATAAGCTCAACAAAGTTTAATCTGGATCAACTCAATGTTGGGCGGTCAAAATTTTTGGAAATGCTAGAAGCGTCGATGGAACAAAGCAAGCACTGAGGATAGTTAATGTTAGGCTTTACACCGCTCGCTAGTGCCCCACTCGCAGACAGTGGTGTAAAAAATTACGAGCTTACCTTTAACGAAATTACAACGACACCGGTTGTTGATACGGCGCCAGTTTTTGAAAATGAACAGTTTACATTTAATGACATTGTAACTGGCGCACCAGTTATTGATGCTATTGGAACACCAGTAGCGTCAAACTTTGCCGCAGATGATATTACAACCACACCAGTAGTTGACCAGACTACAGTTTTAATGCGGTTTGATTTTACCGCTAATGAGATTACGCTTGGCGCACCAGTTGTAGATAACGCCAGTGTTTTTGAGCGAGAGACTTGCAATGTTGATGAGATTGCAACTGGTGCGCCAGTTGTAGATAGCATTAGTGTTTCTGTTACATCAAACTTTGCTGCAAATGAAATAACAACTGGCGTAACACAGGTAGACGCACTGCCGTTTTTCCAAGAGTACGCATTAACCGTCGTAGACATTATAACTGGTGCTCCGACACTTCCGGCGAGGTTTGTTTGGGATTTCCAAGAGCCGCCCGTAGATAGTTGGACAAATCAGGCCGATGATGATAGTGTATGGACAAAACAACTTGTAGCATCAGACACATGGACAGAATCCGCTACAGTAACAGATACATGGACAGAAGTAGCCGACGAGAGCGACACTTGGTCGGAAGCTGCATAGGAGAAAGTAGATGGCGTTATCAATAACCAAAGCGACAGTGGGTGGATCTGAGGATGCATGGGGGGATATAACAAACACGGCATTGGATGACATTGTATCCGAGGTAAATAACAACGCCGATGGCACAAACGCCATTACGCCTAATATGTCATCATTTCAAGTTGGTGCGATTGACGTGACAAGCACGGCTGACGAGCTCAATATACTAGACGGTGCAACTATTACAACGGATGAAATTAACATACTCGACGGCAACACAAGTGCCACATCTACAACTGTTGTAGATGCAGACCGCGTTGTATTTAACGATGACGGCACGATGAAACAAGTAGCCATGTCAGATATTGCAACCTATATAAACGCTTCAGTATCTACCGGCCCAACATATACGGCAGGTACTGGAATAAGCATTTCGGGCTCTAATGAAATAAGTTCTACAGTCGATAGCCCAAGTGAAGTTGGATTAGGCAGTTTATCTAATAGTGGAAATCAATTACAAGGAAGTTTTACTGCTACTGGAAATATCACTGCATATTCAGATGAGCGATTAAAAAGCAATATTCGCACAGTAGATAATGCGCTTAATATGGTTTGTGAGATGCGCGGTGTTTTTTATGATAAAGATAATGAATCAGGGGTGGGTGTCATTGCCCAAGAAATGAAAGATGTTCTTCCAGAAGTAGTTATGGATGGTGAGTATTTATCTGTTTCTTATGGAAATGTTGTTGGAGTTTTAATAGAAGCTATAAAAGAATTAAAAGCTCAAGTTGAGGAACTAAAGAATGGCTCTACAAACTAGCGGCCCAATATCCCTTGACCAAATACACGTTGAGGCCGGCGGCACATCTCAGACAACATGCACAATTAATGACAGTGATATTCGTGGCTTGATAAGTAAATCTTCTGGCGCACAGATGTCTTTTAATGAGTGGTATGGCGCAAGCAGCTTTACAGGTTTTACACATACTATTACAAGCAATTTTAAAGAGATTAATTTAGGGACGTATCTGTTTGGGGTAGGTTGGAACACAACAGACGATATACAAGTTACTATTGCCTCTAATGTTACTATCTATTCTGAACAGCCATACTTTCCGGCTATTTCAGTTACATCTAGTTCTTTTAATAGTGGTACAAGTGTAACAATTATTAATAATGGGAAAATTCTTGGCTCTGGTGGAACAGGTGGAAATCCTTTTAATGACGGTCAGCAAGGGTTCGCTGCAATTAGCAATGACTTAGCAGGTCTTACAATTATTAATAATTCTGGGGCTTATATTTGTGGTGGTGGAGGAGGAGGTGCAGGGCGGCCTTTAGCCGGAGCCGCTACCGGCGGAGGAGGTGCAGGAGGTGGTATTGCAGGTGGCACGAACCCTACTTTTGCAACTGCTGCTGCTATTGCAGGTGGTTATGGTGGTGGTGACGTAAGTAACGTTACCTACAACGGGCAGGCCGGTGGTTATTCAGTAACGGCCGGCCCAAGTACGTTTGCAGGTCTTGCTTCTGGCGGTGGTGCAAATACGGCCGGATCAAATGCTACAAATACTTCCGATAGTGGTGGTGGGGGTGGATGGGGCCAAGCAGGTGGCGATAGCAGCCCGTATGTAGGAGGCGCTGCCGGCCCTGCAATATCTAGCACAGGCAGTGGCTCTCATTCAGTAACTAACAACGGTACAATTTACGGAAATTATTAATATGCCTTTTTTGCCCTTAAAGATTCCTGCCGGATTTTACAGAACAGGTACAGACTTCGATGCAGCCGGTAGGTGGCTTGACGGGTCACTAGTGCGATGGAGAGACGGATCACTTAGGCCGATTGGTGGTTGGCGCGTAAATGAAAACATAGCTTCGATTACAACCAACGCGCCCCGTGGTATGCATACGTGGGAAAGCAACAACGGAACAAGATATATTGCCGCAGGATCATACAACGAGCTAAAGGCAGTTATATCGTCAGGCACGGTATATGATATTACACCCACAGACCTTTTAGCAGGAACAGAGAGCGCAGCCGTCAATATTGGCTATGGGTACGGATTTTACGGCTCGGGTACATATGGTACGCCTCGGCCAGACACGGGAAACTTGGTTGAGGCTACAACTTGGTCGATAGATAACTGGGGCGAGTATCTTGTAGCTTGCTCCACTACAGACGGTAGGCTTTTAGAATGGCAACTAGGGGCAAGCTCAGACGCGGCAGCCATTACCAACGCGCCAACTAGCAACCTCGGGCTTATAGTAACAGAAGAGCGATTTATATTCGCGCTTGGTGCAGGCGGCAATCCGCGTAAAGTTCAGTGGTGCGATAGAGAAGATAACACTACTTGGTCGCCTGCCGCGACAAACGAGGCAGGAGACATAGAGCTGCAAACGTCAGGGCAGATAGAAATGGCTATCAGAACCCGTGGACAGACCCTTATTATTACAGACGTAGACGCTCACACAGCCCGATACATTGGGCCGCCTTACGTGTATGGCTTTGAGAGAGTTGGCACGTCCTGCGGTATTATATCTCGACGTGCGGCGGCAGATGTTGATATGGGCGTTTTCTGGATGGGTAACGGTGGGTTCTTCCGTTTCGACGGTAATGTTGTTTCAGAAATCCCTTGTGCAGTGCATGATTATGTCTTTGGCGACTTAAACACTTCGCAGAAAAGCAAGACGTGGGCTTTTACAAATGGCCAGTTTGGAGAAATCTGGTGGTTTTACTGCTCTGGAAACTCAACTGAAGTTGATAAATACGTCGCATTTGACTACAAGGAAAACCACTGGCTTATAGGTAGCCTCTCTCGCACATCTGGTGCATCTCGAGGTGTATTCGAGTATCCTATGTTGATGGGTCAAGATGGAGCTATGTTCGACCATGAGGTTGGCTTGAGCTACGTAGACACTCAGACATACATAGTTACAGTTGCAAGCGTTGATGGCAGTAATCGTTTTATTCTGGATGGCAGTAACTATCCTGCGATTACGCTTAAACGCGGATACACTTATATCTTTGATCAGAGCGACAACTCAAACATTAACCATCCTATTGCCTTCAGAACATCTGATGACACCTCATATACTTCGGGAGTTACAACCACCGGAACCGCAGGCAGTGACGGAAAAACAACTTTTGTCGTGCCGAGCGATGCGCCTGCAACTTTAAAATATTATTGCACCGTGCATGGCAATTCTATGGGTAATAATATTGCGGTAACAGACGCAGACGGCGTATTTGCAGAAAGCGGCCCGTTTCTTATGGGAACGGGAGACGCAATTATGCACGTCACCGATCTTGTACCAGATGAAAAAACGCAGGGCGACGTAAACATTAAGTTTAAAAGCCGTTTTTATCCAAACGCAGCAGAAACAACTCACGGCCCCTACACGCCTACAAGCCCCACAGCCGTTAGGTTTTCTGGCCGCCAAATACGTATGAGGGTTGAGGGCGACACGCCATATGCCGCATGGCGCGTTGGCACAATGCGTATTGATGTTAAATCTGGTGGGCGCAGGTAATGGTAGCTCCGGTACTTCCTCCCATTGGCGACGATATAAAAGCGTGGGGTCAAAACTTAACAGCGTATTTGCGGCGACAGCTACCAAAGCTTTACTTTAAGACGTCTGACGATAATCCTTCGGAGGATGGCGTCATACTTTATGACGAGCAAAACAAGTACCCAGTAATATCTAAAGATAATGAATTTCGCCAGATTGTGCTAGAGGGTGGTCACGCAAAGTTTATGCGTACAACGGCGCAGACGGCTGCTTCCGCAGATACTGCCTACAGCATTACCTACGATGCGCCTACCAACAAATATAAAATAGACAGAGATGCTACTAATAATGAGCGAATTGTTTTTGAGGAAACTGGAGAATACTTACTAAGCTTTACCGCAGAAATAACAAGCTCAAGCGGAAGCGATGTAAAGTTTTACTTCTGGCCTGCAAAAAACGGCACTAACATTGCCAACATGGCAATGATTAAGACAATACATAATAACGGTGGTACGATGCTTGCCTCTAGGGCGTTTTTACTTGAGCTTGCAGCCAATGATTACATCGAGATGAAGTGGGCAGTAGATAGTACAAATGGCAGCTTGGGTGTGACAGCCGCAACGTCGTTTTCTCCTGCCTCACCGTCATCAACCCTAGCAATTACAAGAATCCATGCATAGGGGTGTAAATATGTTAGATAATGTTGTAAGATTGCACACAAAGCCAAAGGTAAGTATATTGCCCGTGCTATCTGAAGACTTTGACAAATATGTCAGCAAGGGAATGGAGTTACTGGCTCCGGCGATACTGAGGCAAGCTCACAACGTCACCATGCAGGACGTTGAGGACGACATAAGAGCAGGTGGATCTGTCATGTGGCTTATTCATCTCGAGGACAAGTTAATAGCAGCCATGACAACTGTGGTTGTAAAGCACCCTCAAAGAAAAAATTTAAAGATTGAATTTATTGGCGGTAAGCGCATGAGACAGTGGATGAACGAAACGATAGATCTGATGAAAAAATTAGCTTTAGACGCAGGGCTCGACGCCGTCGAGGCTGATGGTCGAAAAGGTTTTGAGAAATATGTAGATGCGTCGCCGTTTAGGTCGGTGTATACTCACTATGAGATGGAGTTAAGATAATGGGATCTAAGAAAACTACAACGCAGGAAATGCCGGCCTTTCAGCAAGAGTTTTTGGAAGGCACAGTAATACCATTTGCTCAAGACTTCTTGGCGCAAGATTTTCAGCCATATACCGGTGAGCGCGTCGCAGGCATGACGCCGCTACAGCAACAGGCTATGACCGGTTACGGCGGACTAGATTTTGGAACTCCGTTATATGGCCAAGCGGCAGATGCGTATGGCGATATAGCAACGATGGATGCTGCAAAAATTGGCGACGTTGGTAGTATAGCGGATGCCGACATGTCAAAATATATGTCGCCATATACCGAGGCTGTTATTGAATCAGGATTGCGTGATTTAAGCGGCGCACAAGAAATGTCGTTGGCCAAGCAAGGCGCTCAAGCTACCGCAGCAAAAGCATTTGGCGGATCACGTCACGGCGTAGCAGAGGCCGAAACGCGCAAAGGTTACGGACAGCAAGCCTCTGACTTAATAACTCAACAACGCGCAAGAGCTTTCGATCAGGCGCAGCGTGCAGCTCAATTTGACATTACTGGCCAACAGCAACGCGCAATACAGCAAGCGTTACTTGAGCAAGACGCCGCAAGGCTCCGAGGCATGGGCGCTGCCGGACTTGGCGCTATTGCAGGTCAGCAAATGCAAACGCAACTTGCAGGGCTTGGCGCACAAACTGCGGCAGGCGAAGCCCAGAGGGCATTACAGCAAGCACAACTTGATGTACCGTACCAAGATTATCTCGCCGCAATGCAGTACCCACTTACTCAGTTTGGCGTGCTTACTGGTGCAGCCGGAGCCATACCTCAAGGCTACGGCACGACTACACAGCGAACCGGTGGGCTCGGGCCTGCGTTGGGTGCGATAGGTAGCTTGGGCATGGGCTTTGGCGGAATGGGTGGCGCAAGCTCAGGCATCTTTAACCCTCTTTTCGGCGGTGGTTATGGATTAGGTCTTTCATATTAGGAAGTTAAAATGGCATATATACTAACACAAGATGACATAGACAGATTTGGTCTCATAGACGCTATGGCAGGCGACGTAGCTACGGCGGCAGACTTGCAGAAGATGAGCATAGCTACGGGATCTCCGGCAGGACAGTTGGCAAGAGGTGCTATGGATTTCAGTGTCCCGTCAATGCCTATGGGAGAGGGAACGGTAGTCAATCAGGCAGACAGAATTTTAACTAGCCCAATGCCAAGCGACCCAATGATTGGCTCAGAAGGCATTACGGCAGATGCTTTAACGGCACTTGGCGTAGGTGGAAACATAAGACTTGCAGATCGGGTAAGCCCTCCGACAA
>Ga0213859_10001058_pt1 | contig 12405 bp, 11 predicted proteins | sample PICome_2_FD_160133 | JGI IMG/M metagenome (GOLD analysis project Ga0213859, IMG submission 160133) | Coastal seawater microbial communities near Pivers Island, North Carolina, United States - PICO304 | ecosystem: Environmental > Aquatic > Marine > Coastal | place: USA: North Carolina... | reverse complement strand
CTTGAGCACCTTGTGCACCTTGAGCACCTTGGTCACCTTGGGCGCCTTGGTCACCTTGGGCGCCTTGAACGCCTTGAGCACCTTGGTCACCTTGTGCACCTTGTGCACCTTGTGCACCTTGTGCACCTTCAGCTGCCGCAGCACCGGATGCACCTTGTGCACCTTGTTGACCAGCATCTCCTTGTGCGCCCTGTGGTCCTGCTACGTTAGATGCTGCACCTTGAGCACCTTGGTCACCTTGAGCGCCTTGGTCGCCTTGAGCACCTTGGTCACCTTGAGCACCTTGGTCGCCTTGGGCTCCTTGGTCACCTTGGGCGCCTTGGTCACCTTGAGCACCTTGGTCACCTTGAGCGCCTTGATCACCTTGGGCTCCTTGGTCACCTTGAGCTCCTTGGTCGCCTTGGGCGCCTTGGTCACCTTGAGCACCTTGGTCACCTTGAGCGCCTTGATCGCCTTGAGCGCCTTGATCACCTTGGGCTCCTTGGTCACCTTGAGCTCCTTGGTCGCCTTGGGCGCCTTGGTCACCTTGAGCACCTTGGTCGCCTTGAGCGCCTTGAGCACCTTGGTCACCTTGAGCACCTTGTGCGCCTTCAGCTGCTGCAGCACCGGATGCACCTTGTGCACCTTGTTGACCAGCATCGCCTTGAGCACCTTGGGCACCTTGTTGGCCATCATCGCCTTGTGCGCCTGTAGGGCCATCATTACCTTGTGCACCTTGATGACCTTGTGCTCCTTCAGGACCTAATTGTCCAGTTTCGCCTTGTGCACCTTGATCTCCTTGTGCTCCTTGAGCCCCTTGATTTCCTATCATCAAAGGAGCTAAACATATCTTAAGAACAGGATCGTCATTATTATTATAAGCCATACTTCCTTCAGAATCATGAAGTACTAAATCTATAAAGCTATAGGTAGCAATATCATTTACATTTGAATGTGAAGTTATAGTATTACAAATATATGAAGCAAATGCGCCGCCATCTTTTACTATCGTAATAAGAGCTCCACCTGCAGATTGTATAGAATCTAAAAATGTACTATTATTAACAACTGAAAAATTTTGATACGCTAATTGACCTGTTTCACTTAAATATATTTGATTAAGGTTGTTTAAAAGGCCACCACCGAAAAATTCAACATGTCCTTGCGTTTGATCTTGTGCAGCTAAATAATCATTAGGTTCAGGTAATGCAGTATATGTAACTTGGTTAAAAACACATGACTCTCCAGCAAAAGATCCTCCAGCGCCTTGGGCTCCTTGGTCACCTTGAGCTCCTTGGTCACCTTGGGCTCCTTGGTCACCTTGAGCACCTTGGTCACCTTGAGCGCCTTGGTCGCCTTGGGCTCCTTGGTCACCTTGAGCGCCTTGAGCTCCATCTCCTGAACCTCCTTGAGGATCTGACCACTGTACGTTGTAGTCTAGGTTATCAATCTTAGTTAAGACTTGACCCGCAGAACCGCCCGAAGGCAACTCAATTGGGTGAACTAGTTCGAACCAGCATTCATCAGGGTCTCCTGAACCAGTTACAGTAATTTGATTAAAATTTTGATCAGTGTATACTACGCTAGACGTTGGATCAAGTAAGACTATTTTATCATATGTAGAAAGGGCATTCCATTCAGTAAGTCCATTAGTGCCTCCATTACCAAAATAACCATAAGGTAAAAGCATATAGTGCTTAGGTTCTACTGAACTATCGCCATTCGGATCTACTACAACGACTATCATGCCGATACGTCTTCTACCCGAACCTAAACCATCGGGCGTTAACGTACCCTCATCATTGGTATCTACAGGAATTGCATCTCTATCATCTAAAGTTATAAATTCTTGGTGACCACCTATTAAAAGTTCAGAGGGTAAAACACCGTAAAGGTCATTAGCTGAACTTAAATATAAATATCCGCCGGCCTCAATCCATCCTCCAGCAGGATTATTTGAAAAATCTGTTGACATATCTTGTTGATTTATTTTGAATTCTAAACTATATATCATAAAAAAGGTCGAGCTATGCTCGACCTTTTTTAGTTTAAGACTATTTGTTTATAAACTCCAACCTGTATCTAGAGCAATTCTTCTCCAAGTATCTTGCTCTACACAAATATACATATAATTTAAATCAAATCTAATATCTCCCTTAATGCCGGGCTCGCTTTGTGTAGCCGGGGCTGGAATATTAGGATCTATATTAAAGTTAAGAGTATTTAATATTTTTTGTTCATTTAACAATGTATCTCCCATAGTTAAACTATTATCTGATAAGTATAGATGTCTAATCTTATATTCAGCTGAACCTAAATCATAGGCTGCATTGGTATCAGGTATAATATGACCGTCAAGATTTCCGTTTAAGAACGTTGTAACATCTGCGTTAGAATAGTTAGTAGGATTAATTACATTAATAGTTCCGCCCATTTCAGCATGGTTCGCACAATAGTAATATAATGTATCAATAGTTAAATCAGACGTATTAAATATAAAACTTAAAGAACCTGCTGGGCTATATTCTAATCCAAGTATATATAAGCCTCCCCCATTATGTGAACCATCTTCAGTTGCAGACAATGCAAACGGATGTGTATTGGTATCTATTGAAGACGTATTGAAATAATAAGTTAGTCCTCTAATTAAAGTTAAAGTATCTTGCTCAACTCCGTTAATTTCAAATTTATTGTTTGTTGAAATAGTAATAGTAAATTCTTGAGCTGTTGTTTTGATTGGTAATATAGCCTGACTAAATACTTCAAACGATTGATTCCATTCTACAAGTATATTAAATATCGCAGTGGCGCCGGTAGTGGCTTGAGGCATGGTAAAATCTTGAGTAGCTATAAATGTACCATTAAGTTCACTTGGAGCTTCGTCATCACCATATACATTAATACTAAATATATCACCAGTTACAACGTTTACATCTCCTTCTGTCATTAATCCAGACATACCGTCAGCTCCTGGAAAACTAGGATGCGTAAACATATTACCAATCCAACTTGCTTCAACACTTCCGTTTAGTCCAGCTTCACCTTGAGGACCTTGTAGGGCCGTAGGAGAAACCCAACCTACATTATGATCGTCTGAGTCTATCTTCGCTAATAATTCTCCAGCAGAACCTCCGCTCGGTAATGGATGTTCAGTGAATTGAATAAGTTCTACCCAACAATCATCAGCATTTCCCGATCCTGTAACTGTTACTTGATTAAAATTTTCATCAGTGTATGTAACAGAAGCAGTTGGATCTAATAAAACTATTTTGTCTTGATTAGAAAGAGCATTCCAATCTGAAATAGAAAGTTGACCTTCATTTCCAAAATAACCCCTAGGAACTAAGCAATATGTTTTAGATTCAACTTGACCATTTCCTTCTGGATCTACAACTTTTACAACCATACCTATTTTTCTTCTACCTGAAGATATGTTATCTGGTCCAATAGTTCCGGAATCAGTAGTATCTACTGGAATTGCATTTCTATCATCTAATGTTATAAATTCTTGATGTCCACCTATTAAAAGTTCAGACGGTAAAACACCATATGAATCAGTATTTGCGCTTAAATATAAAAATCCACCAGCTTCAATCCAGCCACTGTTAGGGTTATTAGAATAATTTGACATTTTATTAATTAATTTATTATGAGAATGAACACGTTCTAGAAGCAGTAGACGTAGAACCTTGTAATTGATATATGTAATAATTGACTCCTGATATTTCAACGGCTACTCTATCAGCTGCATTACCGGCTAGACCCGGCCACGGGAATATTGTTACTCCTGCAGTTGTTAAATTTTCTGGGAATAAATTATTATCAGGAACTAACAAGTAGTAATATTGACCTGCTTCACCATTAATTAGCTCGTTAAACACAATTTGAGTAACTTCTCCATTATTAGTTATGGACTCATTCATTTCAAATTGTTCTATATCCATGCCATTGCTTAAAGAAGTAGAATTAGCAAAATAGTGAGTAAGCGCCTCTGTCAGTGTTCCAACAGCATTTCCGCTATATGTTCCATTATTAAATAAACCGTACGAAGATGCATCTAATAAACCACCGCCTGTCATTCTTAACCAATCATCATCTACGCCATGGAAATAATACCATGTTCTTTCGTCTGTTCCTCCACCACCGGAACCCGGATCAACCAAAGTCTGTTGAGTATTATCAGTTCCACAAGAAGCGTCCGTTAAAACAATTGAATATTGAGTACCCGCTCCTTCAGCAGCTGATAGACCTGAGAACGTAAACGTGCCGTTGCCGTTATCAGTTGGAGTATTAGCATTACCATTTAGTGTCCAAGTATAGCTGCCTGATCCGCCTGTTACAGAAACAGTAATAGAACCGTCAGAAGCACCTGCAGTTGGGTTAGTAAATGAAGTTACTGCAATACCTTGGAAACCTGCACATGGATCAACTGTTGTACTAGCTGTATCAGTACATGTAGTTATAGTGGCACCATTGTTAGAATATCCCGTTGAAGGAACAGTAATATTGGCAGTGTATACAACATTTGTACCCGGAGAATATGTAGAAGGTGAAACACTATTTAGTGTACCTGCATCTACAGTAGCGTCAACTCCTATTTCAATTGTTTCGCCTTCAACACCATCTGCAACTTGGAAATTAGCAGTATTACATGTAAATTCAGGATCTGCAGTTCCTGTTGTCGTTGCAGTTGTACTATCTGTACAGGCATTATCATCAACAACGCCTATGGTATAGAATGTAGAAGGTGTTAATCCACTAAATGTAAATGTTCCATTTGCCCCAGGCGCAGGAGAAGCCCCTGAACCGTTTAGAGTCCAAATAAATGGACTAGTACCTCCGATAACTGTCACAGTAATGGCAGTATCACTGTCAACACTTGCAGAAATATTAAAACCATAACATGGATCGGCTGGATCTTCTGTACCTACGGTAGTTGTACCATCAACTTCACATGTTAGACCAGTTGTTGTTGTTACTATAACTTTGTATTGTGCTGGGGCCAAACCAACCCAAGTGTTAGACCCTTCAACGTTATCATTAAATCCGCCTGGATTACCAAAGGTATGAGTCGTATCACTCTTAGTAATTGGGTTTACAAAAGATCCGGTAAATCCTTCATTGGTGTCGTTGTTGACCGACAACCAGTTGTTGTTCTCGTATATAAACAGCTCATATGAGTAATCCCCAGTATAACCTTGGGGAGGAGTTACTGTAGCTGTAATACTTCCATTATTAAAAACTGCCATTTTATCTTTTTAGATGTTTTTTTATATATCAGTGAATATTTTATAAGATTTGAGGCATTGTGATAAACTCTATATCACCGCAATCATTATTAGACTCTATGACTCTAATAGCTAAGCCTCCTGCTGGGAAAGGACTTAATGTATATCCTCCTAAACCATTATCAACTACATTGTCCACACTAGTCCATATAGTTTCGGGTTCGAAGGCTTTATCAGTTGTATAGTCTACGTTTAATGTTCCCCAGTTTCCAGCTTGTATGTTTAAAGTAATTTCTCCAGTTGGTTGATCAACTTGATCTAATACTAAATTTAAAGAGATTTGGAAATCTTGACAAATAGAATTAGAAACACCATTGTCTATATCTCCGCCAGAATCTTGCGAGTTGGTGTTAATACTAAAAGTAGAGCAAGGATCTGGATCTTCATTAGAGCCTGAATTTTGAGATTGTAACGTTACGCCAAATGTTTCACATGGATCTACATCAGAGCCAGAATTTTGAGATTGTAACGTTACACCGAATCCTGAACATGGATTCTCTTCTTCATCTATAGTAAATGAAGCAAATTTATTACATGTACTGCCTGGTATTGCAAAGTCTATAACAAAGATAGCCCAATCTCCAGCCCCAAGACCACTTAAATTAAAATTATTAGTTGAGCCTACTTGTTGTGGTTGAATATTAGTTTGAATTTGACCGCCAAGAGATATAGACCAAATTAAAGGACCCGTCCACGATCCATTTAGTTGAAGAACAGCTGAACCAGTAGAATCTCCAAATGGAACTTGTTGAGTATGCGATAAAACTACTAAACTGTCTAATTCACAGATTGCAGGATCTTCGTCGCTACCTGAGTTTTGAACTTGTAGAGAGACTGCAAAACCTTCGCAATCATTAATCTCTTCAGTTATAACAACAGTTGCATTAGCATCACATACGTAATCAGTAACTCCAGTGTCAACCACTATTATAGAGTAAGTTCCTGCTCCATAGCCATTAAACGTGTATTGATTACCATTAACTGCGCTAGGAGTTGCTGCAATTCCATTTATGGAGAAAGAAGGAGCTCCTTGTAATCCGGTTACAAATACAATAATATTAGCATCGTCTACGCCTTGGCTAGCTTGACCACTAGGTAAAGCTGTAACGCCTATTGTACAAGGTTGACCAGAATCAATTTCTCCACAACAAGAAGGAATCCAAATAAGTTCATTATCACTAAAATATCCGTCAGCAATATATCTAGCGTAATCTTCTGACTGGGGTGTAATTCTGTGTAAAATTAAAGACTTATCTATATCGTCCTCCGATAAAGTGGTATCCTGATTAGAACCAAATATTTTATAGCCACCTAGAGTTTGCTCCATGTAGCGCATATTGTAGTCCATCTCCTCATGAGTTAATGGACGGCCAAATTGATGCGGCTGTAATGGAAAAAACTTACCTGTCGGATTGTCTCTATGTAAACCGTGGCTAAAACTATATTCTTCTACTCTTTTAATGTGCATCCTAAGGTTGCATGTTTTTTATCTCTTTATATATTCTCCTCACCCACATGGATTTTTAGTTACTCTTGGCATATCAGCTCTTCTGGCCTTAGTCATGTAAAGATCTACTAGATTAATGTATTGAATATTCTTGATTATCTCAATATATTCACATGGATCTGTATAAAGTTCTGGGTCTTGAATATAAGGGAAACAAACATAAGACTCAAATAATCCTTTCATATAAACGTTTTGTCTGAATAGCTCTTTAAGCGCCTTTACACTTAATCCATTTAATCTAGAACCTTTACCCGATTCAAATTCTCTTCTTAAATTGTTAATGAACATTGATGTATCTTCTATGTCATTAACCTTAAAGTTTAGTAACTCAAAAAAACCTTCATTACAGGTTAAACATCCGCAGTAGTTTTCACTTTTAGCTACAAACGGATAATTTTTGTCTATGTAATCTCTAAGTTCTTTAGGACTATTAAATCTCGGTAAAGTCTTAGTGCCATATTTTGAGATGCGATGAAGTAAGATAGATGAAACTCTATCGTCATTATCATCTACGGTCTTTAAAGTGTCGTAAATTCCTAAAAGAGTTAATCTATCAAATATCATTATTTAGTTAAAAATTCGCTAAGTAACCAAGTTAGTATGGCACCCAAAGAAGTAACAATTGCTAGGCCTAATCTAGTAAAATTAGACTTCCATCTAACAAGAGCTTTATGTTCTTCAAGTATCTCATCATATTGCTCTTCTTTTTCTTCGTTTTCCTTTCTATGTGACGTATTCTTTTGAATTTCAACAACAATACCGTCAAATGGACTTAAAAGCATTTTCTTCAACTCAGATATATCTTCCTTCATTTCCTTTTGATTCTCTATCAATTGGTCAATAGAAGTATTAAGATGAATATATGTTGGATCCTCTAATTTTTGCTTTAAATTTGCAAATGCTGTAATAAGCTCTTGTACTAGATCCTCATTAGATTTCTTTTGAGAGTCTGACATTAAAGCTTACTTGTTTTTTGAGATTCAATCCAATCAATACCTATTCTATTTTGAACTGGTCTACCTAATTTTCTTTTAATAGACTTTTCTACATTATCAATGAGATCTGCATTATCATATGTAGAGTTATCAATTATCATCATTTCGTTTTTACCGAAAAGTCTTTGAAATTTACCCATATTATCTTGAACCTGTTGCCATAAATCTTGAACAAGGTCATCCGGTAATTTTCTAGCTCTGTTACGATTTCTTTCCATCGCAACTTCAAGAGAAGTATTAACATAGACCATATATGTGTCATAGCCTAGATCTTGATAAAGTTTTCTAAGGCTTTCAATCTTATTATAGTCTTTTCCAGTACCATCAACTACTTGACCAAGTCTACCTGCAATATAGTTGTTTTGTTGAGTTTTTGTAATGTTCTTAGCTCTATCTCTAATTTGCATAACTTTTTCCCACTCTTGTTTATTCTTTGCATATTTAGCTAAGTCGCCAACATGATAGCCCGCCTTTTTAAGCATGGTTTCAAATGCGTTGTCGTTGTTGACAAGCTTTAATCCGGTCGAGTAAGACACTGATCCCATTTCACCTTTGGGAAATCCAAATAATTCTCCAGCTATAAAAGATTTGCCAGATCCTGGTCCTCCAGCCATGAAAAAGACCTTTAGAATGCCGGGATCGTTAACGCCCTCATTCATAAACTGCTCTAGAGTTAATAAATGTTTCATATTTAAATATTTTATATTTTACAATATATATCAAACTAAAAAGGACCCAATGGGTCCTTTTATGTCAATCTTCGTATTCTCCGCTCCAATAATTCATGATGTTAAAATTAAAATCATTAAAGTAACTAAAAAGCCTATAAATCCAAAAGCGACGGCCTTTTCTGAAAAATCAGTTTGCTCTTTTCTACGACCTTGATTCATCGTTCAGTGCTAAAAAAGAAAACTTGAAAAAGACGGCCATCGTTAATGTCTTGACCAAAGTAATCAAGCGAAGTGTGGAACATATCTCCACGATACATGATGAGTTTGTTAAATTTATTTCCGATGAAATCTACCATCTCCCATTTAGTCATGTCCTGAGAGTCCTTATAGATGATTTTCATCATGTCCTCATCATATGTTCCATCTGGGTTTCTCGGAGCTCTATCCAATCCAGTTGGCTTATGCTTAAACAATCCAGTGCCACCAGTAACAGGAGCGTCTGGAGTCAAATAAAGAACTCCAGCCCAGTTATTATGTTGATCAGCATGGACCCAACTACGATCTCTAGCCGTTGTATATTGAAAAGAACCAGTGTAGGAATCATCTGGCCACCAAGTAATTTTGCCAGCCATAGGTTCTATAGCCCGTTGAATTAAGTTATAAGCACTGCCTCCTTTTTTGGCAAAACTTTGAGTTCTTTTGCCAGGATAATTACCCTGAACTTTAAAATCTTGTTTAAGAGCCATAGCTCTAGTTTCCATAGGATCGCTATAAAAATCGTCGATTACTAGTGAATTAAGTCTCATTTTTTTAGATATGTTTAATTAAAAACCTAAGACATTGCGGGAATCACTCTGTAGTGCTTTTCACGGCTTTTTTCTACATAGCATACCCACATTCGTTATTTAATCTGAGAAGCCGGCTTTCTTTTTAGTCTTAGGCGCTACTAGGTAACATATTACCGTTCACTTTGTTTATATAACCTAATATCTAAAAGTTTCAGTCTTCTATACAAATAATTCCGCTATGCGTATTAACAATTACAGAATCTTGAGCGGCAACTTCCAATACAGACTCAGAATGAGTTGAACATTTAATGCCAGAAGAAGAGTTAGACGCCTTCATGTCGGCAAATGCCTTAGCCTCTTGAATCATAGATTCACTAGGAGCATTGCAAGTTGTGCAAAATACAATTACGAATGCTGAAGCCGAAAATAGAGTTATCTTGTTCATCCTACTGTTTTATTTTAATATTTATCTTCTATCGATATAGATTTTTGTTATAGATCTAGTACCATTCAAATACTCTATACTTAACATATATATCCCCGAAACCATGTCATAATCATTACTTACAATTCTACCTTGAATATCATAATAAGTATATGATTTAACTTGTTCATTTTGAGTTAGTTCATGAACATTAACGATTGGACTACCTTCACAATCAAATCCAGGGTCAGCATATTCACAACTGCCGTCGTCGTAAAGCGCTATTTCGTTAAAATTACAAGCCACTTCGTCAGTGCAGCCAGTTTCAGTACCATCGCAAAAATCATTTTCAATATGTTGAAATCTGTGCACTTCTAATCTTTCATGCATTCTTTCAATTTGACCCATGGTAAATCCCGTTCTACACGTACCCGGGTGATAACTCATTATATTTTCAGTATCATTTCCGCAATCATTGATACATCCTCCAGTTGGAGGAGTAGGTTCAGTATCACAAACATAATCACCCTGTGTTTCACAATTAGATTCGCTTTGAGCTTCATCACATGATTCATAGTTTGAAAAATTGCCATTTGAAAAAGTATGTAATAAACCGCACCAATGACCTACTTCATGGATAAAAGTTGTATTTTGACTACTTATATTAGTAATGTGCTCTCCAAATCCAAATCTAGATGTTCTAATCCAAACTCCTAAATTAGAAGGAGGAGTACTTGTAAATCCAGCATATCCAGACGTCCATGGGGCTACAAATATTTCCATATAATTACTTACGCTATAGCTATATGCGTTTTGAAGGCCAACGTAAAAATCATTATTAACAATATCACCTATAGGTCCATCATATGGTTCATAATCATTTAAGTCATGGTATAAGATGCCAAACGCTTGCGCTCCAGTAAGCGTTTCGTTAGAAATACAAAAATCAATAAATGTATTATTATCATCTTCTGTCAAGCCTGAAAAAACTTGATTCAAATGGTCAATGGCTTCTATAACCGTTTCTTGAGTTAAGTGTGATCCTTCTCCATACTCTTCACCTTCGTGAAATATATGGACGATCACCGGTATCGTTTTTTGTTCAAAGGAAGATCTGGAATACGTAATTCCAGGTAAAATTCGCTGAGCGAAAGTGCTATCAGCCTCCACATCTCTAAGAATCATATGATTATGACCACATGGAGATTGAGCCATAAGGCCGAGAGCAGCTGATAGAATTGTTAAGATCAGTGTTAAACGTTTCATGGTACAATATACCATATTTATTTCAGTTTCGAAAGTATTTTAACACTTTTAACATTTGAGGTTCGGGATGGATTTGCACCACCGTAAAAGACTTTGCGAGCCTTCACCTAACTACTCGGACACCGAACCGGATGGTTCTATAAAGCCAAACCACTTGATCAAAAAGGAAGCTGTGCTATAATTTGTAGCCAATGGACAATTATGAACATCACAAACTCGCATTAACATTGAGATATCAACATCATGTGCATGTTTACCAAGCGGATCTCTAAAGAAAACAACTAAATCTATTTCTCCACGTGTAACCATAGCCGCAATTTCGGCATCTCCTCCCATCGGACCAGAAGCAACACATTCTACTCTCTCAATTCCAGCATGTTTAACATGGGAACCTGTAGTACCGGTTGCTATAATTGAAATATTACCTTTATTAAAGAAATCTAGTCTTTTAGAAACGAAAGCAACCATATCTGCTTTCTTATTGTCATGTGCTATGAGTGCTATCTTCATTGTAATAATATTGTGGGCGATGAGAGGCTCGAACTCCCGACCCCCTCGGTGTAAACGAGGTGCTCTGAACCAACTGAGCTAATCGCCCTCCTAAGCTTAGCTTATAAGGTGCGGCTTTGCCTCTGCAAGACCCGCATTAGTTACTGCGTTGTATTCAACTTTGGACCAGTACTCATTAGTAGTAGATGCTCCAGTGTATGAGAATGCTGATTTAATACCATCGATCAAACCCGCAAGGATAAACTTAACTCCACCTTTAAATGGTACAGTCGTAGATTCTCCTTCAACATTACGTTGCTTTTGACTATGAGTAATCTTAGTCTCGAGAGATGCAGATCCTCTGTAACGCTTGTAAAGACCACGTGCATTTTCTAGGATAGCTCCAGGAGATTCTTTAGTTCCTGAAATCAAAGATCCAACCATAACGCAATCAGCTCCAACTGCAAGTGCTTTAGCAATATCTCCAGAAGACTTAATGCCTCCATCTGCCATAATTGGCACATCTTTGTAATTACCTTCAACACAATCAAGGATAGAGGTCACATTTGGAACACCAAATCCAGTCTGAACTCGAGTAGTACATAGAGAACCTCCTCCAATACCAACGCGAAGACCATCAGCTCCCCAATTAACGAGATCTCTTGCAGCCTCTTCGGTTGCAACATTGCCTGCGATAACATCTACCGTTTCGTGTAGATTTTCTTTGAGTGTCGCGATTGCAGTACGCACATTGGCGTGATGACCGTGCGCGACGTCAATTAAGATGATTTGGCATCCAGCTGCGCAAAGTGCTTGCGCGCGCTCAAGATAATCATCGACTGCCCCGACTGCAGCCATAATAGGAAGATCCCAACAAGATTCAGGAGAATTCATTTGAAAGTGCTTGACTTTTGCAACTTCAGCCGCCTGATCTTCAATACTCATAAATCGGTGAATACATCCAACTCCTCCCATTTCCATCATTGCGATAGCCATTT
>Ga0213859_10001057_pt1 | contig 12406 bp, 21 predicted proteins | sample PICome_2_FD_160133 | JGI IMG/M metagenome (GOLD analysis project Ga0213859, IMG submission 160133) | Coastal seawater microbial communities near Pivers Island, North Carolina, United States - PICO304 | ecosystem: Environmental > Aquatic > Marine > Coastal | place: USA: North Carolina... | reverse complement strand
AAGGCTGTAGGATTAACATTATCTAAAATGGATTCAATAAAGAAAGTTATTTCAGTAGAAGAAACTGATAAACCAAAATCGGAAATTTATGATGGATAATATATTAATATCAATGAACTACTATTTAATAGTAGGAGTAGTATGGTTATTACTACACGAACTTTTGTTAAACGGAAAAATGACAAACGGAATGAGATTCAGACTATGGGTCTTTTGGCCAGTTACCCTTGTTGCATGGATAATTGGATTTGTTGATGCTTTTGTACAAGATGAAGATAAATTTAAATAAATACAAATTTGTAGTTTCAACCGGATGTTCGTATGGAGTTGTTCATACATCATTCTTACCAAATGGTGGAGCAAGAGCATCCCACAAAGAGTTCTTTGATACAAATTGGAATGTAACTGATAGATTCCATATTAAAGATAATGTTGTATCAATAAGTGTTGGTGCATCATCACAAGGTGCTAAATGGCAATCTGATTCAATTATTTATACCACAAAAAGATTATTAGACCTTGGAGTAAAACCAGAAAACATATATTGTTTTGTCGAATGGTCAGAGTGGGATAGAGGTACAACTACAATACCATCAACCATAATTGATACAAATGATTCTCTTAAAAAACTAAGAAGGAAAAAGTTTACTCAAGAACAACAATTATTTTTAATTGATAAAGATAATGAAAAAGTAATTTGGGAAGGTGGTCATGTAGATGATAATTACCCATCTAATGATTTGTTAAATTATTTAAGAGAAAATTTAGATATAGGACAATTAGATTGTGACCAAACAATTGGTTATATTGATACATCTTTATATGTTACGGCATCTCAAATTCCATGGCATGTAAAAAATTGGAATCTAAAAAATACAGATGAGGAAAATCCTTTTGACCCAATTGAAACAATAGAACTTGAAACAATGTTGAAAGTTTGTATTGAAGAAATAGCAAAAAAAGAAAAAGAATATACAGTAGAAGAACTTTTAACTTCATATTTAAATTACATTTATTTAACACAATCGTTTTTTAAGGAACATGGTATTGATTATAACTTTACTCATATCAATAATCAACTATGTGGTTACCACATTATGCCGACAGGTAATTGGATGTGGGAAAGAGAAAACACAAGATTGTGGGATGAAGATGAAAATGGAGATGTCATAATAAAGGATAATCCATCAAAATACATAAAAGAAGAAAATGATTTAGAAAATGTAGCAACATTTTTCAAATGGAAGATGGATTTAATTGATTTAAGTAAGTTTAATTATCATAATTGTAAAAGATGGAGAAGAGGTGGTATCGATAATTACCTTTTAGATAAGTTTGGCGAAGGAATTTACAATAGATTATATACTACTTGGAAACACGATTCTGATATTGAAGATAAAAATGTACATCAACTACCATCTTTAACTTTAGGAAATCACCCTAATCAAGTTTTGTATTGTTTTGTTTGGGATAGATTTGCTAAAGATTGTAAGTTTTTACAATTTAAAAAAGAATATCTTGAAATGGTAGAAGAAAAATATTGGGAAGATTTTAATTGTGATACAGTATCCTTACACGACATCACAATTAGTAAGTTATATATGAATAAGTGGGGATTAGAAAAAGATTAAAATTATGAGCAGAAACAGAATTTTTGATGAAAACAAAGAATGGGGTATCAATGAGTACAGAGATTTTCTACAATCGGAACTTTTTGAAGCACAATTAAATGCTGATTCACCATATAATGATGGTTGGACACAAGAAGGTGCGAGAAAAAGAGTTAAAGAATTAAAAGAAAAATTAGAAAAAGTTGGAAAACAACTTAAGTTTGAATTATAATGTCTCAGATAAAACAAATATTAGAGGGTTGGGGTAATGTAATTAAAGACCAATTTAACGCTGTAGACCCTGTCACTAAGGCAATATCACAAAAAAGATTACAATTTTGTGATGATTGTTCTTTAAGACAAGGAAATACTTGTTCACCTCAAATATATGGATATCATATTATAACAAACGAAAGAAAAAATGGATGTGGTTGTAATATTTCAGCTAAAACCTTATCACCTTCATCACAATGTCCTTTAGGTAAATGGTAAACAAAACAACAATTTTAGATGTAGCAACTGCACTCAACTTAAAAAAGTTAGATAATTGGTTATCAAAACAACCATGGCAAAAACAAGTTGATATTGATACCTTTTATAAAGTAAGAGAACTGATTACTCAGATTGAAGAAAAAGGATATTATACTGAACAAGAACGAGATGTTTTAAATGGAGTACGAGAATATTGGTTTAGAAGTAAGTATGAAGGAAAATGGGTTTGTTCTTATTGTTTAAAAAGCACAAAAGATGTTGATATAGATTATTTAAGTGGAACCGACCACTTAGAATGTGTATTAAAAGAAGAAAATGATAGTACAATCTAAGATATTAAGTAAACAAGAATGTGATTCTATTCTTGAATTAACCAATAACCACGAATTTAAAAAAAGTAAAGCGAGTTATTCAAATGGAGAAGCTTCTAAAAATTTTAGAACTTCTTTAGATATTGAGATACCAACTCCTAAAATTGTTGAGGATATATTAAAACCAAAGCTAATAGAGTATGGAATCGATTCACTTCCAAGTACTATCGTGGTTCTAAAATATACAAAAGGTAAAGAGTTTAAAAGACATACTGATAGTGGAGAATTATTTCCTCATAGATTAAAAACACTTTCCATTCAATTATCCGATAAAGATGAGTACACTGGTGGAGATTTTCTAATATTTAAAAGTAAGGGTAAAGAAGTACTATTTGAAAAAACATTAGGAAATATGGTATTGTTCGATTCAGATAGAGAACATTTAGTTACACCCATATTATCAGGTACAAGATATGCTATGGTAATGTGGTTTACAGATTCAAATTTTATAAAACAAAAAAGTATAATATAATATGAGTGATTTCAATTGGGATGATTACGAAAACGATGATGATTTATTTGGTAAGCCAGATGATGATAATGAGAACGATAAGTTAAGTTGGATTCGTAAGACACATAGATTAATGTTTATAAATGATTTGGAAAAGTTCCAATATCAGGCCGTACCATTAGACCCAAATGAATTTGAAGATATGTTTGGTAAACCTACTGATGAAGATATGGAAATTATCACTCAAGTATTTTTAAAAGATTATTTACTTTGGTTTGATAAGAGTGATGAATCTATGATATATGAAAAGTGGGGAACCTCTTGGATACAAGAACTTATCATGTTTAACGAGAAAGTAGAAGAATATGAACTTTGTAGTATTTTCCTTGAATGTTATAAAAGAGGTAATAAGTGGTTAAAGAAAGTATATAGAAAGCCTATATCGTGAAGAAAAAACTTCTATTAACATTAGGTTGTTCCTTCACCGAAGGATTGGGTTGTTATGGAGATGATGTAACTAAAGAAGAAATTGATTCTATAAAAAGTGGAATCATACCTAACAAATTTACTAAAAGGTTTCAAGAATATGGGTGGCCTAAAACTCTTTATAATTTATTGAATTATGATGAATTGATTAACTTGGGTAAAATGGGAGCATCTACTTCAGGTAATCTTAAGTATCTTTCAGAAAAATATCTTGATAAAGATTTATCAGATTATGAAGTTTTGGTAATTTGGCAACTTCCGGAAGTAGGTAGAATATCTTTTTACATTTATAGTGAGGATTGGAAAGATTATAGAATACAAAACTTTATACTTAATGAAGATGATAGTTTTTCGGAAGAAATTATAAACAAAGTAAAACATCCTTATGAAACTGGTATAAGAGAACAAATATTTTATATTAAGATGATGGAACAAATTTGTGAGAATAAAGGATGGAATCTTATCTTATTACCTACCGCTATAGAAACTTATGAAAAACTAAACGAGTTATATTCATCTAAACATTTTTTTAGTGAACCGTTGGATTTTATTGATTTTCCAAAAGAAGGATATTTTTCTCCTATATGTTTACATCCAAATGAAAAGGGATATAAATTTATTGGTGAGAGAATATATAAACTAATAGATAAAGATTTTAAACATTTACTTAATAAGAGTATATAAAACAATTTCGGTAAATGAGCTAATTTAATAAGTAGTTCACATAGTAAAGATAAAGGTATAGTAAAAGAAGATAATATAATAATCAATGAGTAAGGTAAACATATACAAATACCAATTAGAAGAGCATCACTATAAGGGAATAAGTAAGTTACAAGAATATTATGGAAAAAAGATTTCAACCTCGAATGATAATTATATCATAAGATGGGCCGAACAATGTTTGGATTACCTCACCGAAATAAAAGAAGGGCAGTTCTATACTACAAAACAAAAGTTATTCCTTAACAATTGTAGAGATGAGTATCTAATAGATAAAGAAAAAAAATCGACCCCTTCAATTTGATAGTAAAAGAATTTCGGTAACTATAATAATTAAGAACGGAGACAATATAATCATAATAATATCAGTAATATAACTATGTACAACTACAACAACAAAGATAGAAGTAAAGAAGAAGGATTAAACGATTGGTACTCAGTAGATATAAACAAACCTAAGTCTCCTAAATCTCCCTATAAGAGAATAGGGTTATTATACAGTATATGGAAAAGAATCAAGATACTCTCACCCTTTACCTCAACTAAGGGATGTTGTAAATACCACAGATAATTATGAACCCATTAGAAGAACTTATAAGAATGAACATAGAACTCATAGGATGGATAGCAAGTGGATTCATTCTCTACTCTTTCTTATGGGATGGGTGGAAGTTAAGGATGTATAACGGAATCGGAGCTCTCTTATGGTTAGGATATGGGATAGTGGAGGAAAGTGGCAGTATTATCTTCTTAAACGGTGCTATTCTACTCATACATCTGAGAAAACTATCAATAGAAAAGAGGAGAAAAAATAAACGACTGAAAAAATAATCTTTTGAACGACACAAAAAAATTTTCGAAAAAACGACACGGTCTTAGTGTCTTTAACTATTATAGTGTTTTAAGTAGTAGGTTATATACTTTTTTTAAGTACTGGAGCGTCTATAACTATACGAGTTTAGAAAAAACTGAAAAAAAAGTTATTAACAAAATTAAATGTTAAAAGATTTGGATAATTCAAAAATTATTCGTATATTAGTGTAACTTATGAATGAGATAGATTTACATGGATTTACCCACGATGAAGCGATATTCGCAACCGAAGATTTCGTTTTAAGGGAATCCGAAAAGGGTTTTGGTTTTCAATGTAGAATCATTACCGGTAATTCTAAACCATTACAAGATAAAATCATAAACGAAATATTATTAAAACATAACTTTAAATTTTATATACCATCATGGAACAATGGAGAAATTATAGTTTCCTAATAGCAATTTTATTATTAGGATTATCAACCTCGTGTGAAAAAGAGGATTTAGATATTGTTGATAACAACAATCAAAACGAAATACCTCAAGTACCACCAACATCACTTTACAAAACTTCACATCAAAATCACGAATGGAATAGTGGTTGGTATTCACATACCGATGTAAGTTCTGGTTGGGTACAACCACAAGGTTCCTTAACTTACTTTGATTATGGTAACGATGGAGATTACGATGTATTTGTTCAAATAGAAGCACCATCACCTCAATACTTCAATACATGGATAGTTGAAAACAAAGGAACCTCAAATGGAAAAACCCAATGGAAAAGAAGGAAGGACGTTATCTCTGAAATACTACCAAATGGAAAAAGAATACCAAGTGGTGGTAGAAAGATGACACAATCTGATATTGATAATGATGGTGATACTGATTTCGTATTCTTTATAGCTGATGATGATAGTTACTATTGGGAAGGTGGAAGTGGAACTGGTAATCCTGGTGGTGGGATATTTGCCTTTATATATGATTCAAACACACATAGATACTCTCCTATTGAAATTGAACCATACCAAGCAGGTGGAAATGAGTTGTTTTATCATGGTGGAACTCTTGGTGATGTAAATGGAGATGGTTTAGTAGATATCATCGCGGGAACTTCTTACATATCAGTATGGATAAACAAAGGTGATTTGATTTTTGAAAAACAAGAGATAAATGTTTTTGGGGATACATTCATTTGTTCATCTACCGTCTTTGATGTAAATCAAGATGGGTATGTAGATTTGATTGTTAGTGATTCAAACACATTTGGTGATTATAAATCAAGTAGAACATTTGGTTATATATTATATGGGATTCCTACTTACCCATATTTTGATAAAGAAAACAAAGTAGAATTAACCGCGGATAGAGATGGGCCTGGAGCTCCAAGACAATACGATTGTTTATTTGATGTATCTATTACTGATTGGGATAACGATGGTGATTACGATTTATTTACAAGTGGATATACAATTGTTGGGAATGATAATATGAGTTTTTTAATCAACTACTTTGAAAATACAGATAATGGTCTAATCAATAAAACAACAGATTTATTTTACGAAAATCAAAATGAAGGAATTATAAACAACTCAGGTCTTATAAAGGCATGGGATATTGATAATGATGGTAATAAAGAATTACTTATCGAAGCATCAACAAACATGAATTCTACACAACAAGGATGGAATTCATTCAAACTAATAAACGGAAAATTAACAAGAACAAATTTATAATGGAAATTAACCCAAATAATATTAACATCAAATTAATAATCATGGCATCTTTCTTGTTCATCTTTGCTCAAGGTGGTGCATGGTTACAACACAATCTACAATTTAAATACCCAAAACTTGGACCCGAATGGTGGGGCTGGTATATTGCCGCTTTACCAATCACTTGGTTGTTCCTTAAATCAACACAATTAGGAGTAACTGGTTTTGGTGGTTCGGTTTGGGCAAATAGATTCTTAGGATTCGTTGTTGGTATAATGATATACGCTATTTTAACAAGTTGGTTTTTTAATCAAGAAATGACAATGAAAGTATGGATACAAGTATTTCTTTGTTTCCTTATTTTATGTGTACAATTTCTAATGAAGTAAAATGATACTATTTTTAGGTGATAGTTTTACATGGGGACAAGGATTGGAGTGGGAATCTTTAATTCTTGATAAAAAGTGGAAAGTAACGGATGTTGATAAACTCATTCCACCACATGGTAATTGTGAATCACTACCAATTGATTTATATGATTATAGAATTAAGCATCATTTTCCACGATTAGTATCTGAACATTTTAACGAATCGTATCATATAGGTAGGTTTGGTAATGGTGGTAGTAATAGAAATATTTATCATATATTAAATAACATTGAAGAATTTATATATCCTGAAAATTTAAAACTTATTATAATTCAATTTACACATTCGAGTAGACATCTAAAAATAAATGAAAACAATATTGATTCAGTTCACCACCAAGATGTATTAGAATTCAAAACCGCTATAAAAAGAGTTCGAGATAAATATCCATTAATAAAATTTGTCTGTTTATCTTGGTTGCCTGAATTAGGTGAAGAAATAAGAAATGTATTTGGGGATGAATATATTATAACTTTTAATATAAACAATAAAAAAGAATATGGATTTGAAAAACTGATTTCGAATAACTTCACATTGAATTCATATATTGGTGTACAAGATGGTCATTTTAATTCCAAAGGACATAGATTAATATCAGATTCAATTATTAAACATCTTGAATCAAATAATATTATAATGAAAAATGATTTCTACGAAACAAGGGGGGCATAAAAAAATCAATATAAAATTTGTATAATTCAAAAAAATTTCGTATATTTGTAAAAATAAATTTAAATTAAATAATCATGAGTGAAAAACTATTTGTAAGAAAGTGTGAAAGATACACACTATGGGAAGCATCAAAACCAATTGAGATTGATGTTGAAAAATTAAGAAAGTGTGACCCTCCATATGAAGGAGATTCGGCACAAGAGGTATTAGATTACCTACAAGAAAATGTTCATTACAATTATGAATGGGCAGAAACTAATTCAGAAATCTATGGTGAAGATGAAGCATATGATTTAACATTTGATGACCAACCAGAAATGGAAGTGTATTCTGATACAAGAGAAAAGTATGCACAAGATTGGTTAGAAGTTGGTGTACCAAACGAAGAGTATAGAAAAGTTGGTAGATTCCAATCTATGGCTGATAACATGGAATAATAGTAAGTTATGGATTATAGTAAGATTAGAAATGAAGCAACCTCTTTTAGAAGTGAGATGTTTAAAGAAAGTATCAAAGATTTACGATTTGGTTCAACAGACCCTTATGTTTGGGGTTTAAGAGATTGGTTCAAACAAAACTTTGATTTTTCAGAAGGAATCGGTCAATACCTACTTGGTAATACTCGATTAGAGGATGAGGATTTTCAAACCTACAAAGACCGATTATGGTTTCAAAAACAATTAATTAGATTTAGAAATTTATAAAATTCCAGGAGTTATGGCGAATGAAATGAGAACATTTGTAACTGTTCATTCATCTGAACCTAAAGTTGCGGATAAACTAAAAGAGTTGTTTACCCCAACGGAAGGTAAATATGAGGCGGATGCGATTGATTTAATTAATCGTATCAAAGGAACTGATTATTCATATTCAAATGAAACTAAAAAAGAAGATTGGGATAGAGAAGTAGATTTTCCAGATAATGATACTTGGGAAGAAATCATTGGACCAAAATGGTTGTATGTAGAATATGACCACTTTGATGGAGACCCTTTCAATTGTAACATTGTTTTAAGAACCGCCTGGTCAGTACCCGTTAAGTTTCTATCGTTATTAAGAAATATATTACAAGAAATTGATGAGTATTGTTACATTACAGGAACTTATGAAGATGAATCATATGACCCATGTGGTGCGTTTGTATATGGTTTATATGATTATGATGACATTGAAGATTATGATGATGAGTTTGATTGGGATGAGTATGAAGAAGATGATTTTTACTTAGAAAAATTTCATGATAAGATAGGAAAACTTGAAGAAGATGTTTTAACCGCTTATAGAGATTATTTACAAGATAGATTAGATAATCCTCAAGATTACGAATAAAACGGATGGAATATAGAGAATGTAATGTTTGTGGAAAAACCAAAAAGTATTCAAAATTTAAACATGATAAGAAAAAAACTTGTTTAAAATGTGAAACTCGTTGGTGGATGAAATTTCTAAGAGTCTTAGTTCAAGAACGAAGATTAACACCACAAGAGAGAATTGGAAATCGTTTGGGGTATATGGGTTCCGCTTTTATTATGAGTTCACCTTATCTTTTACCTTATGATAATATAGGTGTATATACCTATCTGATAGGTGCAATCTTATCAATTCCTCAAGTTTGGTTGGCGAAACAATGGAATCTAGTTATTATAAATTGTAACCTTTTAGTTGGTTATGGTTTGTACTTGTTTCAAACATAGATACTATTTATATGTAGACCGTGTGGACTGGTCTTTATAATATAGTCGCGGGTGGAGTGAACGCATCCGAAACAATCGTTGCGTAAGTTTAACAATTAAATAAATTTACCATGAACGATAAAGATTATCAATTATTATCCGCGTTGGAACCGAATCAAGGACATCTAAACGCGATGGTTAACGAACAAGAGTAGTTAACGAAAGGGTAGTTGACCGAGTGGCAAGGTAGTGGATTGCAAATCCATAGACGGTAGTTCGAATCTATCACTACCCTCAAAATGTAAGAAAATATACAAAAACTTCGAAAGGTTTATAGTTATATCTGTTAGTAGATAATAACAATAAAACTTGTTCTAAATGACAAACGAAGAATATACTGAAGAAATTTTACACAAATCTCATTCACTTGGAATCTTAGATGATGTTTGGGAGTTATCAAGACAACTTAGAGACAAAAATCGAAGATTAGATTTTAACGGTTCGATTGAAGAAGCGTATAGAACCCTAGTGAAAGAAACGTAACCTAATTTATGGGAAATTTAAACAAGGTTCCAAACATCTCTGTTGTTTATCAAAAGAGAAAGAATGGAAAATTATATCTACAAGTTTTTGAAAATCTTAGAGTTGATGATATAATCAACAAAAGAAAAACAAAACCACCTATTCCTCACAATTACGAAATAGTTGAAATCGGAGTTGGACAATCATTTGAAAAGAAATACAAACAAAAGTATAAGTTATAAATGAAAATATATGTTCATCATCCATTCTCAGAAGATTTATTTTTAAGACTATTTCACAATACCCAAAACAAAATATACAATATAAAAGAAAGTGAAGGTACAGTTACTTTCACTTATAATAACATTCAAATTGAATCTGTTTGGACATACGACTTGACAGATTATAAGGATGGGTTTCACTTTATTTCTTTTAGTGAACTTTTCAATTCTTTTTTCGAATTAACTACTGATAAAAGAATAAATTATACCGAAGACTTACCCTTGAGAGGAAAGACCAGTCAATTAACTCAATTGAAAACTATAACAATAGTTCTCAATCAAATCGATGAATGGTTAAAAGGAAAATCAAATTGGTTTATATCTTTGATATGGGGTGAAAACCTATTCACACTTAGAGATAAGAACATCACTAATACTATACGAAATTGGACAAGACATAATCTGATAACAGAGTTGAATCCTGTTGAGGTTAACCTACCAAATAATAACTTCTGTCTTACTAATACTCTTATGTTTTGGAATCAAAGAACGGATATAATGATATATAAAGATTATGGTAAACTTCACAATCAAATCAAACATCAATATAGGTATGGTTACCAGATAAAAAGACATCGAAAGAGAAGGTTAGAAATCGGTGAGAAATTAGATAAAAAACTTACTCATGTATCACAAACAAAATGGATTGATGAGTTGATAGAAATACCTGAAAATACCTATAAGAAAATCAAAGGTGCGAAAGATAATGATTTAGTTGGAAAATATGATTTTGATAATAGATTTAAATCTTATGTAAAGGCGAATAAAGTAGGTTTAGATATATTCTTTTTACTATACCCAAAAGGTGAAATTCAAATCTTAAATGAAACGTTGGATAGTTTCTTTTCTGGACCATTTCCTATTACTTCTTTATCTGAAAAAACATATGGTTTTCTCGTGGGAAATATACCTTTTATACCTACTCATTCTTTTGTGTTGGACTTTATTAAAAAGTGTATTTATGATAAGGAGTATCCTATTGAAAACGAAATCAAAACAAGTGAAACAAATACAACACTTTTGACAAGTTTAATTCACTCACTAACTAAAGAAGAAAGAGAAGAAATCAAAAAATGGACTAAGACCATTCATAAGAAATTAATCAAAAGATTGAAACATGAAAACTCCCTTTTGGAAGTTCTACAAAACCAAAATCAAAAATCCAATTCTATGATATGAAGTTGGACACCCTTGATAAATAAAATTCAGCAAGAGACTAAAAGATAATCTATAATATGAATAATAATAACAATAATAATAAACCCTTATGTAGAAAGTGTAATATAACACTTAATGAATATAAACCCTCTGATGGAATATATTATAAATGTTCCCTTTGTAATTCAATCTCTTACCCTCTGAATGAATAAGATAATTCAAATACTGTTATATATTAAGTACCTAATGGATGAATACCAAATCCCAATCCCTTATACCAAATACAAAATAGACTTCTCTGCAGTAGTAGGTATTCTTATTTATATAGGGGTATGTTATCATGTATGGTTTAACCTCTAAGAGCCCTCTAAAATACCCTAAAAGAGTATAATACTTAACCCTTTGTTACAAATATAACAAACTAGAGGGGTTCATAACCTCCAAACTATTAAATTACCACAATTCCCCACTTTTTACCACTTATTGATAGACAAAGATTAAATAGGGGGTATTTCCTTTAGAAGACTATCACCTATGATTTGAAACGCGTATGTATATGTATCGAGGTTTCCAAATTTTCGCGCGTATATTTTTCATTAGTTATTAACATGACACCCTGTCAGTATCCCCTATACCCCCCAAATTGTCAAATTCGTAATTACACCCCATGACAGATTGTCAGTGCATTGAAAAAAAGACAAAGAAACCCCAAAATCGTTGTGAAAATCGTAAATCGTACCGGACCTGACACATTGTCATACGAATTATTTGGCGGTTTGAGGAAAATTTCGTATCTTCAGGGTGGTTGAGGGAGGGAGAGAATGGATAGAAACCCCAATAGAGAGAGATTATTTAGGTTTTCCAGCTGGCGGGATAAGAATTTTACCTAAATTTTAACAAAACTTTAACACTTTTTGCTTGGTCAAGTGGAAAAATAATCGTATATTTACTATGTAAATGATTGATATGATAGATACTAATACAATAAATAACTTAATAGTGAGTGGATT
>Ga0213859_10001056_pt1 | contig 12413 bp, 21 predicted proteins | sample PICome_2_FD_160133 | JGI IMG/M metagenome (GOLD analysis project Ga0213859, IMG submission 160133) | Coastal seawater microbial communities near Pivers Island, North Carolina, United States - PICO304 | ecosystem: Environmental > Aquatic > Marine > Coastal | place: USA: North Carolina... | reverse complement strand
GTTTATATTTGAGGGTAAAGTTATTAATATGGACAAAGAACAACTCTGGGAATTAGACCTAGAAATTTATCAATTTAATTTAGAAAACAATGAAAACGAGTAAAGTAAAGTTCGTAATGCCAAAAGGCGAACGGGAAGCAAACGGAAGACAATATAATCAGTACTACGTAGGTATGGAAAACGGAGACAAGAAGTATTTTCTAGCCGTAGGAGATTTTAAAAAGAAAGTAGGCGAACCTATTGAGTACGAACTAATAGGGGATTATCGCGCTAGGCTATCTCAACCTAAAAAGGCAGATGATGTACAAACCTATATTATTAGGCAGAGTATGTTAAAGGCAGCTATAGACTTCCACGCTAAAAACGATGTGGATGAAGACACCGTTATAGAAACGGCTAGACAATTTGTAAACTATGTAAATCAAGGATAATGGAAATAACAGGAAACATTAAATCAATCGGACAGGTACAAACCTATGGTAACTTCCAAAAGCGAGAAGTAGTAATTGTAACAGAGGACAAATACCCTCAAACTTTGTTGGTAGAGTTTACACAAAAGAACGTAGACAAAACTCAAAATAATAAGGTAGGAGACTTAGTTACAATAGCGATCAACCTAAGAGGTAAAGAATGGACAAACCCAAAAGGAGAAACTAGGTACTTTAATTCTATAGAGGCTTGGAGTATATCTAGTTTGGTAAAAGAAAAAGAAGACGATTTACCGTTTTAAATGCTAGTAAACAAAGACAAACTATCGGATTATCTGGTAAAGGTAAAACGAGGGGAAATAGAAGAAGGTTTAGGAATAGGAGTAACGGAAGTAGATGATTATTTTAGATTTAAAAGAGGTTTTACGGTGATTACGGGACACGCAAACGTAGGTAAAACGCACTTGGTTCTTTATTTGATGTACTTATACGGACGGAAGCATAAGTTAAAGTGGCTTATATATTCTTCAGAGAATACATCTCCGTCCATAATGCGAAAGATAATAGAGTTCCATACGGGATTACCTTTGATGAGCATACCCGAAAAAGATATAAAACTATTTACGGACTCCTTTTCTAACCGATTTAAGATTATAGACACCAATAAACTATACACTTATAAAGAACTCTTGACCGAAGCTAAAGGGATATATAAAGAATGGCAGTTTGACGGGTTTTTAATAGACCCTTACAACTCTCTGATCAAAAAGACCAATAACGCACACGAATACGACTACCAAGCCACCACAGAGATGCGATTGTTTAGTAAGGTATTTAATGTAGCGATATGGTTAAACACCCACGCAGTTACGGAAGCACTAAGAAAGAAACACCCAGAAGGACATAATTACGCAGGACACCCTATACCACCATCTATGGCAGATGTAGAATCGGGCGGTAAGTTCGGAAATAGGGCAGATGATTTCTTAACGGTACACAGGTACACCCAACACAAAGAAGACTGGGTATACACAGACATACACGTAAGAAAGATAAAAGACGTAGACACAGGAGGAAAACCAACAACCTTAGATGACCCTATACGATTAAGAAGTATGCCGAATAGAACAGGGTTTACCATAGATAGCAAAAACTTAAAATATGACAATACAGAACGGAAATAGAGGGTATGACATACAGTTTGTTCCTTTGTACGGATTTTCGGTAGGTTACCTTTATTATCATCCAAGCCAAGAAGACGTAGAAGACGAATGGCATAGACATCAAATCTTATTAGGCATATTTGCAATTTTGATTACAACGTGGACGGATTAGAATTAGCATACAAAAAGCACCATCAATGGATAGGTATTGTACAGTCTTTTGGTTGTAACCTTTGGACGGCACAGGACATTGTAGGCGAGATGTATGTTAAACTTGGTAAGGTAATAAATCAAGGTAAGGATATTACTAAGGACGGAGAGATAAACTACTTTTATGTCTTTAAGGTTCTGACGAGTATCTTTTTAGATTTAAAGCGAAAAGAAGCCAAGTACATTTTAGTAGAACTAAGCGACTTTAACGACCCACAAAACGAAATAGAGGTACAGTATCTAAAGAACTACGAACGCATCCTAAAGACCTTACAGGGATTGTATTGGTATGATCAGAAAGTTTTTGAGATTATAGAAAGCGGAGAGAGTATAAGCCAACTATCAAGAAAAACAAATATCAGCTACTACTCTCTTTACAACACATACAAAAAAGTAAAAGCAATTTTAAAAGAGATAATATGAAACAAATACAATTTGAAGAAGCAGAAGAATTAGTAACAGGAGCAAAAATAACTCCAAGTAAAAAACTACCTATAGAACTATCCGCAGCTATTTGTGCGGGGTGTATATTAGGTTATGCAATAATATTTTTAGTTCTGATTTTATTATGAGATTAGGATGTTACATTAAACTAGGGACTATGGTACACGCTATTACCGAACTGATAACTTTTGGTAATGCGTATACTGTAGCCTTATGGATTGCCCGTAAGTTTGGAAAAGAATCCTGCGGGTGCTACGAACGAGAAGTCTGGTTGAATAATTTAACTTGTAATGAGCGAAAACGATAGAGAACTATTTAAACCAATAATAGGACAAGAGAACATAACCTACCAACAGTTAAACGTTGTATCTGATTTACACGCAAAGTACTTTAACCACCCAAAGCAAGTACCCTGTAGTTGTAACAAGAAACAAATTAACCGATGGATAAAAAACCTAACCGATTTATATGAACAAGTGGGATAACCTAGAAAAAGCCGTAATAGGCGTAATGAACGTAATGGGATATGATATAAAATGGATAGGTGATCAGAACCTTTGTTACGATGGCATAGGTAAAACCATAAAAGGCAAGGACTGTGTGATAGAGATGAAGTTTAGAACAAAGTACTACGAGACTAAAATGCTAGAGAAAAAGAAGTACGATTGTCTTTCGGAATTTGATGGAGTACGATTATACTTTGTAGCCGACCCAAAAGGAAATTATCTGTATCATCTAAACGACCTCACTCTACCAGACCTTACCATACAGAGATGCCCACAAACTACGATGTGGAATCAGAACAAAACAGACAAAGAGATTTACTACTTAGAAGAAAGTCAAGCTATCAGAATAAACTACAACGTAGATATAGAAGACCTAAAAAAAGGTTCACTCACGTAGTAGTACTTAAAAAAAGTTTATAGTTCTTCTATGTTTTGTTAATAAAATGTATATTGCATTATTATTAAAACAAAGATTATGGTAGAACCAACAGAACTACAGACACGAGTTACTAAACAACTCAAACAAGAAGACAAAGAGTGGGCGATATACACAGACAATATAGATAAAGTCTCCACCTTACTTAACGAACAACTAAAACGTAAACCTACAGAAGCCGTAGCTAAATTATTAGGGTGGTTTTGTGAGATACACATCTACACCGAGCGACTACGGTCTAATGCTTTTACGTATCAGTATATCATCAATCAGCTAGAGAGTGATTTACTAAAGGCTAGAGCGTTACAGGAAAAAGCAGAAGAAAGCCAAAGCAAACTACACGAAGAAATAGAAATACTAACAAAAGATATACACGCACTAGAACAAAGAATATGACACTATTAGATTACAAAACGTGGGACAAAGAAGAACTCCTACAAAAGATGTACGATGATACATTTTACTACGGCTATTTAGGAAAAGCTGCACTAAGTTCTTCATCGGTTAAACTACTAAACGAATCTCCTAAAAAGTACAGGTATGTAACAGAGTACGGCAACGGAGAAACCCAAGCACTAAGAAATGGTAGATTGTTTCATATGGCAATACTTGAGACCCAAAAGTTTGAGCAACTGAATTTCGTAGACGTACAGAGCAAGAACTCTAAAAAGTATAAGGATGCTAAGATAGAACTAGGAGAGGTGTATACGATTAAGGAAAAGAACGAAGCAGAACGTATGGCAGATGCACTACTTAAAAACCATTACGCAGTAGATTTATTATCTGGTTCAGAGTTTGAGAAACCCGCAATAGATTTTATATTTGCTTACCCGTTTAGAGCAAAGGCAGACGTACTAGGAAACGCTCTAGTGGACTTAAAGACCACACAAGACCTAAAAGCCTTTCCAACCTACAAAGCTAAAGCCTACGGGTACGATAGCCAATGCTTTATATATTGTGAGTTATTTAAGAAAGACTACAAAGACTTTAGATTTTTAGTAATAGACAAAGGGACGTTAGATATAGGGATTTTTGATGTATCAGAAGAGTTTTATTTTTCTGGAGAACAAAAAGTACAACACGCAGTAGAAACCTATAACGAGTTCTTTGAGCAAGGAGAGAGTTTAGAAGATTACGTAATAAGAGGAACGCTATGAAAATTAAACTACTAGACCTTTTTAGTGGTATAGGAGGATTTCATTTAGGACTTGAAAGAGCAGGGTTTGAAGTAGAGTCTTACTTTTCAGAAATAGATAAATACGCTATACAGGTGTATCAGAATAATTTTAAAGAAGCAAAATATGTCGGATCAGTTACAGATGTTCGGAGAGAACAATTACCAAGAATTGACGCAATCACTTTCGGAAGTCCTTGCCAAGATTTTAGTCTTGCTGGAAAACGTAAAGGGATGGGAGGAGAGCGAAGTTCCCTTATTACCGAAGCAATACGGCTTATCACAGAATGTAGACCACGTTTTTTTATCTGGGAAAATGTTAAAGGAACTTTCTCCTCAAACAATGGCGCAGACTTTTGGGCAATTATCCAAGCCTTTGCCAACATTGGGGGTTATAGACTTGAATGGCAACTGCTTAATACAAAGTGGTTTTTACCCCAAAATAGAGAGAGAATCTACCTTGTCGGATATATTGCAAACGGAAGTGGAGGACAAGTATTTCCTATCAGAGAAAGCAGTACAAAGAATAACATCTTACAAGGACAATCAACGAATACCATTACAGCAAGATACGCAGGACAAGGACAAGGAACTTATCTTGTTGAAAGTAAACTCAATGCAAAAGAAATAAAAGTAAAGTCAGCCACATCAACAGGATATGAAGTTGCACAAGAGGGAGATAGTATAAACTATTCTGTACCGAGTTCTAAAACAAGAAGAGGCAGAGTAGGAAAAGGAATAGCCAGTACTTTAGATACAGCGTGTAATCAAGCGGTGCTTTCTGGTACTTGGAGAACACACAAAGATGGTCAAGGTTTTAGAGAAATTAAAGATGGAGACGCTCCTACTATTCCTGCAAGAGCAAGAGAAGATGGTAGTGGACAACCTGTTATTGCTTATAATGTACCAGAGATGGTTAGTGTTAGAAAGTATGAAGTAGATATAGAAAGTCTCAAAAAACTACTAAAAAAGAGTAAGAATAAAACCAATAAGGAAATAAGCGAACATCTCAATGTTCCTAAAACTCAAGTTGACCATTGGTTCAGATCAGACAAAAGTTTCTCAATACCTCCTAAAGAGGTTTGGATGCAGCTCAAGTCTTTATTGAATATAGAAACTACAGAGTTTGACCAGAGTATTATGACTTTTGAAATTAAGGAAAGTACTTATGAGCAAACTAATAGAGTTTACGATGCTAAAGGAATAGCACCAACTATAACAAGCACCTCTGGAGATGTTAGAATTACTAAATTATTTAATGGAAGTCGGATTAGAAGATTAACGCCAATAGAGTGTGAAAGGCTACAAGGCTTTCCAGATAATTGGACACAATACGGATCAGAAGGTTTAATATCAGATACACAGAGATATAAGATGTGCGGTAATGCAGTAACTGTAGACGTAGTAAAAGCGGTAACACAAAACATAAAAAACATATTATGATAGAAGACAACATAAAAGACAAAATAAACGAGACACTAGGAATAAACATATTTAAGAACACTAGAGAAAGAGAATACGTAGACGGTAGAGCGTTATTTTACTATATACTAAGAGAAAACTTTAGATATAGTTTTTCGCGAATAGGAAAAATATGTGGTAGGTATGGACAAGAAAAGAACCACGCAACGGTGTTACACGCATTAAGGGACTTTGAGATACGACTAAAGTACAATCCAAAGTTCAACGACATCATAGACAATCTGACAGAACACGGCATAAGGCTAACATACTTAAAGTACGCAAAAGACAACCTAAATAAATTAAACGAAAGAGAACTAAAGTTTCTAGTAAAACACCTCACGCAATATGACACCAGAGTTAAAAGAAAACACCATACAAGAATACAAGGAGTGGAGAAAAAGAGTAAAAAGCGAACACTTCAAGGTGTACATAGATAATATGCTAGATTACTTAGAGAACGGCAACGAAGAAGCAAGAGACAGACACAAAGGAATATGTACCTTTTACTCCACCAAAGAGAAGAGATTCTTTAAGCACCTTACCGAAGTAGCGCAGTTCTATAAGATAGGATATGAGAAGTTAGTAATGAAGATGCAAAGAGGAAAAAGCTACTGGATTGTTAAAATGTAACTTTTTTTTCGTTATATAGATATGAGGATTAATAATAATTCTAATTAAATGGACGGCAGAAAAAACAACGGAGGACATAAAACGGCAGGTAGAAAGCCTAAAGATGCAGAAGGCAAACTTATAGAACGACTAGACAACATTATAGAATCAGATGAGGTAATAAAGGTTCTACGAGATAAATGTCTAAACGGAGATATGAGAGCCATACAACTCTATTTTAACTACAGGTATGGTAAACCTAAAGAAAGCATAGATGTAACATCTGGCGGTCTTAATTTGAGTTTTAAGGACTTAGTAAAGTTTGATTGAGTTACAGAGCCAATACAAACTCGTCCCACAATCAGAATCAAGGTATACGATAATAACGGGAGGTAGGGGTAGCGGTAAGAGTTTTAACATCACTACCCTTATACTTCTTTTGACATTAGAGGAAGGACACACAATCTTATTTACGAGATATACCTTAAAGTCTGCTCACATTTCTATTATACCAGAGTTCTTAGAAAAGATAGACCTACTTGATTTAAGAAGTATGTTCTACATCACAAAGGACGAAATCGTAAACCTACAATCTGGCAGTAAGATATTATTTAGGGGAATCAAAACAAGTAGCGGTGATCAGACGGCTAATCTTAAATCCTTACAAGGAGTTTCTACGTGGGTATTAGACGAAGCAGAAGAACTTACAGACGAAAGTATATTTGACAAGATAGACCTTTCTATAAGACACAAATACTTACCCAATAGAGTGTTTCTGATAATGAACCCTGCGACTAAAGAACACTTTGTGTACAGAAGATTCTTTGAGGACAAAGGCGTAAGTGAGGGAAGCAACCTAACAAAGAACGACACCACTTACATACACACTACTTATAAAGACAACCTAAAACACCTATCAGATTCTTTCCTACAACAGGCTAACGTAATGAAGGAACGAAGACCAGAAAGGTATAACCACATTATGCTAGGGGGTTGGTTAAATAAAGCAGAAGGTGTTATATTCCAGAATTGGACACTAGGGGACTTTGCACCACATATGAGTAGCATCTTTGGACAGGATTATGGTATGACAGACCCTACCACGCTCGTAGAGGTATCTATAGACACTTCTAACAAACTTATATACCTAAAGGAGTGTTTCTATAAGTACAACCTAACAACTAGCGATATACGTGCTTTAAATAGGCAATACGCAGGTAGAAGTTTAATTATAGCAGACTCGGCTGAAAAGCGACTTATTACAGAACTAAAATCAGACCTCAACATAAAGGGAATAAAAAAGACAACGGTAGCAGAGGGGATAACCATAATGCAAGACTACGATTTAATAGTAGACCCTAATAGCAAGAACCTAATTAAAGAACTAAACAACTACGTCTGGTTAGACACAAGAAGCAACACACCAAAGGACAACGGATTTGACCACTTAATAGACGCAGCTAGGTACGCTATAACCTACCAACTCAAGAACCCGAACTACGGAAGCTATGCAGTTAGATAAAAAAAAATAAAAAAAATTGTAAATAAATTTGGTTTATATTGTTAATAAGTTCTATATTCGTAGAAACAAAAACAAAGATTATGAAACTATCAGTAAAATCACAGAAAGTATATGACTCACTAGTAAAGAAGTCTAACTACGAGGGTAGAATGCCAAGCTTGAAGCGTGTAGCTTTAATGTTGGAAGAGTTAGAAGTTAACACTGACGCTTGGGACACAGAATCTGTCAGAAGAGGTAAGTCAGAAGGTTCAGTTTACTATACTAGCGGTGGAACTAAAACATATGAAGGTACAAACTTGTCGGTTTACTCGGAAAGAGATGAAGAAGGTAGGAGAAATGTTCTTTTAAGTATGGACTCCTCTGACGAAGACTACTCTTATAGTAACACCGATTACGCTAGAACACTTGTAGAGTTAGTTGACAGACGTCTTAATGGAGAGGTGTTAGAGTATGACAGAAGTTTATCTAGATACAACTGGTAAAAAAAAATAAAAAAATATTTAGCGGATAGAAATATTCGCCTTTTATTTAATATATAAAACAAAGATTATGAAAATAAACGCACTAGAAAGAATCAGTAGAAACGACAACACAGGACGAGAAGAATGGGTATTAGAAGTACGCCCGAATAGAATGTTTATCGTCAGACCATCATTAGGAGAAGATTGGCAAGTAGAAGACGAAAGCGAAGTAGTAGTATACAGACACGCATCGCACGAAGAATGTCTTGAAGCTGCACAAGACTTATTATTCTCCAAAAGAACAAACAATATGTGATTTTTCATTTTTTTGTTTAGTTAGTCAAGACCTATTAGGTCAGATAGGACTCCCTTCGGGGAGTCTTTTTTTTGCCTTTATTTTAAAAATCGGGTTTAGATTTCGTTATATAGATATGAAGTTAGAAATAAACGTACCTGATTCTCTAAACGAGATTACATTAGGGCAGTATCAGAAGTTCTTGAGGATAGAACAAACAGACGAACAATTTGTAGCACAGAAGATGTTAGAGATATTCTGTGGGGTTAAACTAACCGAAGCGATGTCTATGCGGATCAAGGACGTTAAAGCCATTATAAGCCACTTAGACGAACTACTAAACCAACAACCTCAACTTATAAGAAAGTTCTCTTTAAGGGGACAGGAATACGGTTTTATACCTAACCTTGATGATATTAGTTTCGGAGAGTACATAGACTTAGATACGTTCTTAGGGGACTGGAAGAATATGCACAGAGCGATGTCGGTACTATACAGACCTATAAAAGACAAATACGGAGAACGATACAATATAGTGGACTATGACGTAGTAGATGCGGAACACTTAAAGGATATGCCTTTAGATGTAGTTATATCTTCCTTGCTTTTTTTTTACCGTTTAGGGATAGACTTATCCAGACTTATGACGGACTATTTAGAGCAGGAGGAGGAGAGCAATATAGTGCAGTATCTCAATTCGGAGAAAAATGGGGTTGGTATCAATCAATATATCAACTTGCTCAAGGAGACCTTAGACGATTTGAACATATCACTACATTAGGAGTACATCAATGTTTGACTTTGTTGAGTTTTGAGAAAGAGCGGTCAGAAATAGAAGCACAAGAACTAAAGAAAAAATACAGATGAACGGATTATACAGAGTACTAGAGAAGATACGAGAAACCTTAGAATCAGACATAGACGTTAATAAGGTTACTTTCGGGGATATTACACAGGTAGACTTAGAAAAACAAACTATCTATCCTTTAAGCCACGTAATACTAAACGCTATCACAAGTAACGAACAGGTCTTACGATTTAGTGTAAGTGTTATAGCTATGGATTTAGTAGATGTAACCAAAGACGAAGACGATGGGTTTGAGAGAAGCAACGAACAAGATGTCTTAAACACCCAACTAGCGGTAGTAAATAAGTTAGTCCAGAAGATGCGAATAGGAACTCTATTTGTAGACAAGTACCAAGTAGAAGGAGATGCAACTATAGAACCTTTTACGGATAGGTTTGAGAATCAAGTAGCGGGTGTTGTGATAACCTTTGAGGTTATAATAGAAAACGATGTAGACGTATGTTAAAAAACGTTAAAGAAGAACTAAACAAGTTTGGAAAGTATGTAGTACAACAATCCCGTACGAACCTTACCAAGAATAAAATAAACGCTACAGGGGACTTGTACGGTAGTTTAGGGTATGACTTAAAGGTTATGCCTAACTCGGTTTTTATGGAGTTCTTTATGATGGAGTACGGTAAGTTTATAGACGAAGGGGTACAAGGAAGTCAGAGTACATACGCAGAGAGTAGGCAAAGTCCTTACAAGTATTCGGGTAGGTTTAAGATGATACCTCCAAAGAGTTTAGACAAGTGGGTGATCAAGAAAGGTATAAAAGGAATACGAGACGATAAAGGAAGATTTATAACAAGACAAAGTTTAAAGTATGCAATAGCAACGAGTGTTTATCGTAAAGGGATAAAAGCTACGTTGTTTTTTACTAAGCCTTTTGAGAAAGCCTTTATGAATTTACCAGAAGAGGTTATACAAGCCTTTGCATTAGACATAGACGAATTTTTACAATACACAACAGAATGAGTACAAGAATAAAAATAAGAAGTCCATATTACTTTCAAGTAACAGACGAGGATGCAACTTATACTTTAGCAAATGCAACTATAGAAATACAAGCGATTACAGGTTCTGCTACAGGTTTAGCAACTGCTCCTGTGTTATACACTTTAACAAAAAGTGCTATAGGAGATAACGTAACTTTTGAAGTATCAGAATTAGTTAGGGATTATATTACTACAGAGTTTGATGGAACTTATGATAATGAACCATTATGGGTCAATGTATCTGCTACAGCGAAGGATGCAAGTAATAATGCAGTAACGATTGCTTTAAATGGCGGTTTAGCTTCTACGAGTCCTTCTTTATTAAGTTTAGCGTTTGATGGGTATAATTTATTTAATGAAGGTATTAATTACACAACAGACACTCCTGTATTTATCACAGATAGAGTAGATACACCTACTTCAGAAGTTACAATATACAGACCAAGCGATGAGGTAATACGCATACCCGTAAACGTAGATAACACAGACGGTAATAATAGTGGATGGAGGTATAAATTATATACTAATAATGTAGAGCAGTCTGAAACAGCTATAACTACTTCTACTGATACTTCAGATAAAATATATTATATAAGTGTAGGAACATCTTACGATAAAGTAGAATTGTACCAAGATGCTGCTCTACCAAGTACACCTACTTTAAGATATACGATTCTCGTAGAAGATTTAAACTGTACTAAACACGAATCTGTAAAGGTTACTTTTTACAATCGGTGGGGTGCATTACAAGACTTATACTTTACAGGTAAAACTATAGAGAGTGTAAATGTAACGGGAGAAGAATACAAAGCAAACGTAATAGACTTTAGTACCCTTACTTACAATGTAGCTAAACACCAATACAACCAATACGACAAACAAGGTAAAAGAAGCGTACAACTAAGTACGGGATATGTAAACGAAGACTACAACGCTTGGATAGAAGAACTAATGTTAAGCGAGAAGGTCTGGATTACTTTAGATGGTACTTTATACCCTGCAAAACCTAAAACGTCCTCACAGACCTTTAAAACACGCTTAAACGACTCTTTAGTAGCTTATACTATAGACTTTGATTTTGCTTTTGACCAAATACAGAATATCAGATAATGCAACAGGTACAATTATACATAGGGGATAGTAGGGTAGAGTTATTTGATGACGAGACGATAACTATAACCCAAACCTTAAAAAACGCTAAAGATGTAGACAAGATATTTACGGACTTTACACAGTCTTTTACCGTACCCGCTTCTAAGGAGAATAATAAGATATTTGAGCATTACTACAATAGTGATATAGTAGACGGGTTTGATGCAAGAAAAAAGGTAGCAGCACACATAGACCTAAACCACATCTTATTTAAAAAAGGTAAGATTAAGTTAGACGGGGTAAACCTAAAAAACAACAAAGCACACGCATATAGAATTACCTTCTTTGGGAATAGCATACAACTCAAAGACATCATAGGAGAGGACAAACTAAACAACCTTGATTTAAGCACATTTAACACCGAGTATACGGCAAGTGATATAGAAGCAGGTTTAACCCTAGACCCATCACAAGCAGGAGTAGACCTTATAGTACCCTTAATTACACACTCCCAAAGGCTCTATTACGATTCTTCTGAAAACACGGCAATAGGAAGCGAAGTAGACAATATAGAGTTTGTAAGTACGAGTGTACACAGAGGGGTACGATGGAATCAACTAAAATACGCTTTAAGGGTAAGAAAGATAGTAGAGGCTATAGAGACGGATTATCTAACTCCTAACGGTCTTTCTTTTTCTACAGACTTCTTTACTTCAACCAACGCAAGGTATGACGATTTATTTATGTGGTTACATCGTAAGAGT
>Ga0213859_10001055_pt1 | contig 12413 bp, 14 predicted proteins | sample PICome_2_FD_160133 | JGI IMG/M metagenome (GOLD analysis project Ga0213859, IMG submission 160133) | Coastal seawater microbial communities near Pivers Island, North Carolina, United States - PICO304 | ecosystem: Environmental > Aquatic > Marine > Coastal | place: USA: North Carolina... | reverse complement strand
TTAAGTTTATTTAAACTGTGTGAGAAACAACCAGTCATATTTTTATAAGCAAGAGCTTTTGATTCAGGTGTTGTTAATTCAGCCCATATTTGCATCCATTCTTTATAATGTTTATCAATTTTTTGACCACCAATTTCAATTAATGCGTCATCAATTATTGAATCTCCATTAACAACACCAGGTGTTGTTGTAGTAATATACAAATTTGTTATTAAATCTCCATTTCTTGAAATTATTGAAGAACATTCTTTTTTAGATGTTGTACTAGATACATTATTACCTGTTAATGATTGTTGTACAGATTCCATTGCGAAATTTGTATGTCTTCTATATACTATTTTAAAAAAAGTAATTTGAGGATTTCCAGTAATATATATGTCTTGAGCACCATAGGCAACGAGTTGCATTAGACCACCTCCCATTTATTTATACTATTATAATATTATTAGAAAAATAATTAATTATATTTAAACTTGTTATATATTTTTAATAAAAAAATAATAATTTGTTAATTTAAAAATGAAAAAATTTTTAAGTAATCTAGTTAGAGTAAGCTAAACCACCCATACCCGACATGACGCGGAGTACGTTGTAATTAACAGCATAGATATGAAGACCAGCATTAGGGTCACCTCCACATACTTTATTCGAGAATACTAATTGAGCATTATCAATTCTAGAGAAGTTGCAAGTGCCCGATGGTTGGTGTTCTTCAGGTTTAAGAGCAAACGAATAAACAGAAATAGCATCCGCTTGAGGTCCTCCACCTGGATTAGAGTGATGTTGCCATGGTTGTGTGCGTGTGAAGTATGTATCATGTCTAGCAGAAAAGCGATCATGTCCATTTAATTTAAGTGTAACTGTATCATTTGTATCACGAATTTTACTTGCTGGGTCAGAATGTAAAGCTAATCTCATAGGAGTAGCTGTACCTCCATGAACACCCGCACTTCCAGATCTTTGGCCGCACCATACTAATTCTTTAACTGGATGATTAAAGTTAAGTTTGTGAGATGATGCTGGACCAGATGACTGATATTGAAGTTGTTCAATTAAATATTCATGTGATACTTGGGCAAAACGTCTACGTTCATCAGTATCAAGATAGATGTAGTCAGCCCAAAGTTGAACAGATGAAAGAGACCCTGAACCAGATGCTACATTAGCATTTGTATCAAATGTAATTGATACTTTTACTTCATGATATTGAAGAGCAATAAGTGGAAGAGCAAGGCCAGCATTTCTACAGAACCAGAACTGAAGAGGAACAGCTGCTCTTTTTTCAATAGGTGCAGTAGCTCCATCAGATTTAACACCAAACGCCATTCTTTGATAAGGTGTAGGTGGAACACGAGCTTCTTCATCCGCTCCTCTAGTAATAACAGCAGCAGAGTATCTACCAGTATTATCTAAAATTGAAACATTAGTTGGTTCTGTGAGTTCAGTCCATACATTAAGCCAGTGTCCATAGTGTTTATCAATTTGTTGACCACCAATTTCAACAGTCATTTCTTTAAGAAGTTGATGTAAAGGATTTGGTGCAAATGTAGCATTATTTAATACAGCAGATGGGTCACATTCAACATACATTTTTCCAACAAGATCACCATTTCTAGAAATAGTAGCAGTTACTTTATTACCGAAATCAGGTGTTCCACTAAGTGTTTGTTGAACAGCTTCCATCGCAAAGTTAGTGTGTCTGCGGTAGACAACTTTGAAGAAAGTAATTTGGGGATTACCAGTAAGGTAAATATCTTGAGCACCATAGGCAACGAGTTGCATTAATCCTCCTCCCATTGTTTTATATTATAAAAAGAAAATAATTATTATAATTTTACATTATATTAATTTTAAAAATAAGTTTTAATTATTATATTTCGTAGTCTGGTTCGAGTAAGAGAGATACTCTTGCTTAGTTCGAGTAAGCGAGATACTCTTGCTTAGTTCGAGTAAGCGAGACCACCCATACCTGACATGACGCGGAGTACGTTGTAGTTGACAGCGTATACATTTACGTTGGCCGAATTTCCAGCAATCTTAAGTTGAGCGTTGTCAATTCTCGAGAAGTTGCAAGTACCAGATGGTTGGTGTTCTTCGGGTTTGAGGGCAAACGAGTAAACAGCAATTTCATCAACAGACGCTTTTCCTGTAGCTGCAGCAGTTAATGCAGCAGAACATGTGACAGGGGTACCAGTGTGGTGTTGCCATACTTGAGTTTGTGTGAAGTATTCACGGGGTCTTTCAGCAAAGCGGTCATGTCCATTAAGAACAAGTTTTGTATTTGCTACAGGAAGACCAGTTCTTAAACCTGTTGCAGCAGCGTAATTACCAGTCCATACAAGTTCTTTAACTGGGTGATTGAAGTTAAGATCAATTGAGGAAGTAGAACCACTTGTGTGTTGAACTTGTTCAATTAAGTATTCATGCGATACTTGAGCGAAGCGTCTGCGTTCATCAGTATCAAGATAGATGTAGTCAGCCCAAAGTTGTACACTTTTATTAGCAGTTAAGCTAGCGCCGGTTGGTTCGCCAAGTGTAATCATAACTTTAACTTCGTGGTATTGAAGAGCAATAAGTGGAAGAGCAAGACCAGGATTGCGATTGAACCAGAATTGAAGAGGAACACGGCATACAGCATCAACATCTGAACCACCAGAAGCTGTTAGATGACCAACACCACCAGCCATTGCCATATTTTGGAATCTTGTACCGCCACCACTTGATATTCCCATTGATCCTGCATCGTTAGGCTCACTAAGTTCAGCCCATGCTTCCATCCAGTGTCCATAGTGTTTATCAATTTGTTGACCACCAATTTGAACTTCTACTTCACTAATTACAGTGTGTCCAGGATTTACACCTGCAAATTCAGTACCAAGAGTATCTCCTTCTAAAGTTAAAGGGACTTCTAAGTACATTCTTCCTACAAGATCTCCATTTCTAGAAACAGTCGCGGTGACTTTGTTTCCAAGAGCAGCAGATCCATTAAGGGTTTGGTCAACCGACTCCATCGCGAAGTTGGTGTGTCTGCGGTAGACAACTTTGAAGAAAGTAATTTGGGGATTACCTGTAAGGTAAATATCTTGAGCGCCATAGGCAACGAGTTGCATTAATCCTCCTCCCATTTTGTTTTATAATATATAATAAGAAAAAAATTTTATAATAAACTTAAATTTATTATAAATTTAAAAATGATATTACTATAATATTTTTAGTTTTTTGATTAATTTTATTAAGAGTAAGCGATACACTCTTGATTAATCTAGTTAGAGTAAGCAAGACCACCCATACCCGACATAACACGGAGTACGTTGTAGTTGACAGCATAGATGTTTACTGTCGCACTAGCACCATTGCTAGCCATTTTAAGTTGAGCATTGTCAATTCTCGAGAAGTTGCATGTACCCGATGGTTGGTGTTCTTCGGGTTTGAGAGCAAACGAGTAAACAGCAATTTCATCGGTTGACGCGCTTCCTGTACCAGCAGCACTTCCATCACATTGGACAGGGGTACCGGTGTGGTGTTGCCATACTTGAGTTTGTGTGAAGTATTCAAGAGGTCTTTCAGCAAAGCGATCATGTCCATTAAGAACAAGTTTTGTGTTGCCTGTAGAAAGTGCTGTTCTTACTCCTGCATCACTAACTGCGCCACACCATACAAGTTCTTTGACTGGGTGGTTGAAGTTAAGATCAACCGATGTTCCAGTACCACTTGTGTGTTGAACTTGTTCAATTAAGTATTCGTGCGATACTTGGGCGAAGCGTCTGCGCTCATCGGTATCAAGGTAAATGTAGTCAGCCCAGAGTTGAGCATCAGCTACAGAATTAACAGAAGCAAAGGTAATCATGACTTTAACTTCATGGTATTGGAGAGCAATAAGTGGAAGAGCAAGACCTGGGTTGCGATTGAACCAGAATTGAAGAGGAACACGGCAAGTTTGAGCACCAGCAGACGCGAGTACACCTCCAGCCATTGCTAAATTTTGAAATTTAGTACCAGATGCGGCTGTAGCATCAGTACCAACTAAACCAGCAGAGTTAGGTTCAGTAAGTTCAGCCCAAGCTTCCATCCAGTGACCATAGTGTTTGTCTATTTGTTGTCCTCCAATTTGAACTTCAACATTATCTATAGCAGTATGACCGGCATTATTACCAGCGCCATTAAGATCAACTGACATCTCAAGGTACATACGGCCTACGAGATCACCGTTTCTGGAAACAGTAGCAGTGACTTTGTTTCCAGCATTTGCGGTTCCGTTGAGGGTTTGGTCAACCGACTCCATCGCGAAGTTGGTGTGTCTGCGGTAGACAACTTTGAAGAAAGTAATTTGTGGGTTACCTGTAAGGTAAATATCTTGAGCGCCATAGGCAACGAGTTGCATTAATCCTCCTCCCATTTTTTTTTATACTATATACAAAGAAAATAATTTGTAATAAATTAAACTCAAAATTAATTGATATAAAGAATTATTATAGATAAAACTCTATAAAATGTTATGATTAATACTAAAAATAAACCAAAGAAAAACAAACGAAGATGTAATTACGAAAAAACAACACATACTCTTGATGTATGTCATGAAAAACAATTAGATCAATTTAGTAAAGAGTATAGCAACTTAAATAAATTAGAAAAAGAATTAAAAATTATTGAAAAAAAAATAAAAAAAATAAATAATTCTAAAAATAATACAAATCAAAATAATAAAGATCCTAATAGTTCAGATTCTAATACTTCTGATTCTAATAATGTATCAGATAAATTAAATATTATATATGATTTAAATTCTAAGAAAAAAAACATTATTAATAGTATTAATTCTATTAATTCTAAAAAAAAAGAAATAGAATATTTAACTAATACATCAGATATATTATTTAATTATTATGATTCTATAGAAAATACTACGGATAGTTCAAATAATCCGAATGTAAAAAAAATAGTTGATTTTTTTAATCCTAATAAAATTAAAGATAATTCTCCTAGAAAAGATAATGATGATTCTAATAATCGTTCTGAATTATTAGAAAATTATTTATCAACAACAGACAAAAACTATATTAATAATAATTTAGAAAGTATTGACGATATTTGTAATTATTGTAAATCGCAAAATATAAGCGAATTATCAAACGATGGAATATTATATTGTAATGATTGTAATACAATAGAATTTATACTAACAGATAATGAGAGACCAAGTTATAGAGATCCTCCTAAAGAAATAAGTTATTTCAGTTATAATAGAATTAATCACTTCGACATTGGAGTGAAACAGGAAGCATTAAAAGTGTGTAACTTTCTAGTATTAATATATTAAATATTAATGCAAGACATCTCGTAGCGGGAACTTCCTTAGAGCTTTAACTACCACTTTATATTGGAAACTTTATAAAGGAACACGGTTAATTGCCGTACCCAATGGTAAAAATGTTAAAGATTGGATAATCCGCTTACCAGTATCTAAGTCCATTATGATAGGATATGATACGGTGTCAGAGACTGAACGGATGTCGGTTCTCGATGAAGTATTAATCAAACCGAGAGAGCTTAAGGTACAGTCCGGCCTATAATGAAAGTTATAGGATTACCGCAATGAATGGATAAATCAAACACAAGGTAAAGAAACAACTGAAATACCAGAAGAAGTATTCGATAAGATATATCTAGAACTAAAGAAAAATAAAATTGATAATATGGCTACTCTAGATTATGATAAGATAAAATCTATATTAAAAAAAATAAAAATTAATAAATACTATGAACATATACCTTATATTCTTAATAGAATTACTGGTAAAATTAATCCTCAATTAACGCCGGAATTAGAAGAAAAATTAAGAAACATGTTTAAAGAGATACAAGTTCCATTTTTAAAACATTCTCCACAAAATCGCAAAAACTTTTTAAGTTATTCATATGTTTTACATAAATTTCTAGAACTTTTAGGTGAAGATAAATATTTAGAATATTTCCCACTATTAAAATCTAGAGAAAAATTGCATCAACAAGAACAAACTTGGAAGAAAATATGTGATGAATTAGGATGGCAATTTATAAGAAGTATATAAATTATAAAAAAAAATTATTATTTTATTAAATGTTAAATATAATATTTAATTTACGCAAGACCGCCAGCGGGCCAACCAACTAAGCCAGCGCCAACGCCGAAACCAGCACCTTGACGAGCCGAACCACTAACCGATGGTGCAAAAAGATCAAGTAGCGAGAATGTAGCAGCAGCAACAAGACCAATGCATACAACATCAACAACTTTCATAACTTTGCCGGGCATTACATAAGCAGCTACAGCAACAACAAGACCTTCTACAAAATATTTAAGCATTCTAGATACAACTTCACGTACATCTAATCCGTTCATTTTTATAATATAATAAGAGAAAAAATTTTGCTTTAATTAATTTAATTAAAATTTATTATTAAATTAATAGAAAATTATTTAATAGAAAATTATTTAAGAATATATAAATATTTTATTAAAATGTCTAATAATATTGTACCAGTTAGTGAAATGGATTATTTAGAAGAAGACGCACCTATTCGAGGTCAAGAATATGTATGTTTATCGTTTTTATCTCCAGAAAAGATTCTAGATAATAAAGATGTTTTTACATTTACAAAATTTACAGAACATTTTTCTAAAGAAGTTCGTGAAATGTTTGAGAGTCTTTCTATTAAATATCCGGATGAAAAAGATGCGTTTAAATCCATTGCTGATAGATATAGATTTCTGTTTAATGATAAACATATGCAAGAAGAATATAAATATTTTATGGATGATAAATCTGAGGAATTAGATAAAGAATTTAGTGAAACCGTAGATTTTCAAACTAATATTAGAGGTATTAAAGTTAGAGGTTCATATAATACTATGAAAGAGGCACAAATTAGAAGTGAAGTATTAAAAAGAAAAGATAAAAATCATAATATTTATATTGCGCAAGTAGGTTGTTGGTGTCCATGGGATCCAAATCCAAATGATATTCAAGATCAGCATTATTCTGAAGATAAACTAAATACATTAATGAAAAAATATCGTGAAAATCAACAACATAAAGATGAAGTATTTGAAGAAAGAAAGAATGAAATGCTTGAATTACAAAAAGAAAAAAATAAATTATCAAATACTTTACTTGAAAATAATGATTTAGAAACTACTGAAAATGTTGTATTAGATGATGTTGAAGAAACTATAAAAGATGTTGTAAAAACAGGAGAAGATGTAGCTAAAACTGTTACAGATATTAAATCTGGTAATGTTGTAGAAGGTTTAAAGGATGTTGTAAATGATGTTAATGATATTAAAGAAGTTGTAAATGATGTAAAAAAATTAGAACATGATATAAATGAACATTCTACATCTGTAATGTCTAATACTGGAATTGGCGAAGATAATAGTATAACAGAAAACTATAATGAAAAAGGTGCTAGCTCTGAAAAAGTATTTGAAGGAAAAGACCCATGGTTAGATAGAAAAGAATAATAAATAAAAAGAAAATAAAATAAATATCTATAAATAATAATAATAATGAAACTTTTAATATTACTTACTCTTTTCTTTGGAATTATTTTAGTTATACATGGTATTTATGAAGAAAAAATAAATACATTAAAAAAAGAAGTTAAAGTAGAATATAGATTCATACCTAGATCTTATTATGACGAACAAATTTTTTCAAATGAATTTAGTTCTAAATTTAGTAATTTATTTGATGAAGAACAAAATAAATGGTCTGCTAATCAAAGATTAATAGAACCAGATGAAAAACTAGAAGAATAATTAAAAATATTTATTTTTTATTAAATATAAATAATAACCTATAAAAAAACTTATAAAATTTATAATTATTTCTGCAAATGAACCATGCCAACCATGTATTCTTGAATTTTTTATATTAAAATATTTATCTATAGGATTTAAATATTTTATTTCATCTTTACCAATTTTATATTTATTATTTGTATTATCTTTTTTTAAACATCCACCAAAAGTATATACAATATTTTCATATTTATCTAAATACATTTCTATTATCTCCCATATAATACCAATACTTTGTAAAAATACAAAATACTCATGATAAAAATATCCAAAGAACATAAATAAAATTATGTGATTTATTTGAATTCCGTATATTTCGTATCTATAACAAGTATTACTTAATTCATTATTATTTTTATTACAAGGACATCTGTATTTGCTTGTGTAGTAATAAATAAAAATTATAATAAAAATTATAAATAATTCAATATTTTTATTAATAAACATTTATTATAATTATAAAAAACATTACAATTATTTTAAAATAATAAAAATTAATCATTTTTTCTAACATTAATTTTAGTACTATTTCTTTTAATTTTAAATCTTTCCATAGAGAACTCTTCATCTTCATCATCAGATTCTTCATTATAATCATTATTAATCCAAAATTGATTAGAACCTAATTTAAAATCTTCATGTGTATCTCCTTTATACCAAAATACACAATCTTCTAATTTATTACTATTAGATGTATTATCTATTACTAAACACTCAAAATTTTCTGTACATTGATCCATTACTTGTGAAAATACTTCAAATGTTGGAAACATGCCAGCATAATTTTCATAAATTCTCTTTCTATTACCTACAATATTTTCTCTAAGAATAAATACAAAATCAATATTTGTACGTAAATTTGGTGGTATACCTAATGGATATTGCATTGTAATTATAAAAAAAAGTCTTAAGTGTCTACCATTCATAAACATTGCTCTAATATTTTTATCCTTTGACCAAGAACTATCATATAAGCAATCATCTAATATTATAAATGCTTTAGGATCAATTCTTGATGTTCCGTATGTATTTTTTTCTTTATTTAATTTCTTCATAACTAATTTTTGTCGCGTTATAACATTTTGCATAAGCTCTGGAGATACTTCCTCATGAATAAATGCGTTTGGAATAAAATCTCCAAAGAATTTATTTGCAGATTCTGTTCCTGATACTACTGTTCCAATTGGTATATCCGTATGATAATATAATAAATCTTTTACTAAAAATGATTTTCCTGTACCTCTTTTTCCTATTAATACTACAACTTTATCATTTTTTATTCTGGTTATATCAAATTTTCTTAACTCTAATTTCATAATTAAACTAAATTTATATTTTATTTTATTATTAATTACGCAATTATTTATTACACCATATTATGATTATACCATATTAGTATAAATAATATTGAATATAATAGGATTACTGCTGGTTCATTCTTTAATAAATATAAATTAATTATTAAAATTATATATAATACATAATAAGTTTCTTTTAATTTTAATATTTCAATATTTTCTCTAAATATTATTACAAATATTAATATAAGTAATACTGCTTGTTTGAGTTCATTTGATAATTTAATCATTTTAATATTTATTAATATTTTTATTAATATTTAAAATGGAGGTTCACTTGTATCTATTTCATTAAATACATCTTCACTATTATCTTGTGTCATATGTAAAATAGAATAGGTCATTAATGATATTCCTAGAAATACATATAATGAATAATCTTTATTTTGATTATTATTTTGAATATATATTTCATCAGTTTCATCTTCAATAGTATTCATTTTGTCGTGGTTAATTTTATTAAAATTATAAAATACAATTGATGCGGAGACACCTAAAAATACAGAAACTATTAATTTATTATTATATAATATTTCCATTTGTAATTTATATTATAAATTAATAATTTAATAATCAAATTTAAACTAATAAAATTATTATTTTATATAAATGAAAAAAATGAATATAAAATTAATTATATTTTTTATTATAGTAGTACTAATTATCATTACTAGTAATTTATTTTTACAAAAAAAAATAGATAATTTTTATAATTTACCTGATTATGAAGTTCAACAAAATAATAAATTAGCTGATTTAGAAAATAGATTAACACAACTTGATAATAATTTAGAAGAAATAGGTACTTCAACTACTAATGCTATTAGTCATACAACAAATACTTTAAATAATATTAATAATTTAAATAATCAATTAAATAATACTATGGCACAATTAACTGCTTTAGACCAATCCCAACCAACGATAGGCAGATTAAATGCTGGCTCGATGGGAGTTCTCGGCTAGAAAAATTTGCCATGATCGCACCTGGGCTCTAGAGATGGCGACTCTATATGAACACGTGTCGTTGAGTAACATCTTCTTATTACTAATATCGAAGCTACCAACCACTATCAATGTTATGACTCCGTCCTCCAAGATTTCAGTTTTAGAGACATAAGCACAATAATTTATTTTAATTTAATATTTTTAATTTATTAATATTATATAATATTAATAATAATTATGAATAAAATATCTTTACTAATATCTATTGTATTAATAATTATTTTATTATTTTTAATTAAATACTGTAAAAACTATAATAATATTGAAGGATTTAGATATGATAATCCTACACAGAATCAAACTGGTGAATTAATACAGCCTATACGTAAAATGGTTGATGATAATAGTAAAATTATTCAAGGTTCTGGTGATTTACTTATGAATAAAAAAAATAATATACTAAATAATGTTACAAATACTAATAAAATATTAAAACAAAATCAAGAAAATATTACTAGACTTATCGTGGAAGCTGATGTACTTAAAAATTTTCAAACTCAGCTTAATGAAACTACTAAAGAGAGAACTATATTACCTGAATATGTTGGTAAAAAATGTAAAGAGACTAATTTAGATTTACCTGGTAATGCCCAAGGTGATGGTGCTCTTAAAATTTGTGCACATCATTGTACTTTAAATAATGATTGCATATCTTTTAATTATGATAGAGTTAATAAAAAATGTAATTTATCCAGCTTATGCTCCCTTAATAATACAGAGGATAATAATGATTTTGATTTATATTTTAAAAATAATGTAGAGACTAACTCACCATTAACAAATTATGATTTGCATTCAAATAAACAATGCTCCGACGATAATGAAAAAAGTGAATTTGTAGAGCATACATCAAATACATTAAAAGAATGTGCGGAAAATTGTTCAGATGACCCTGGATGCATTTCATTTGATTATAATACAACTACAGATAAGTGTAGATTAACAAAACGTTGTTATAAAGAAAATTCTACAAATAATAATAAGTTTAACTTATATCAAAAAAAAGATATTTCAGTTCACCCATATACTAGAACAATTATAATACCATGTCAAAATAAACATAGAATTGTTTATCATAAATTTTATAATAATTTTTGTTTAGATAGTCAAGGAGATAAAGCTAAACTTAAAAAATGTAAAAATAAAGGTGATAGTGATACACAAACTTTTATTCATAATAGTTTCGGTTATTTACAAAATAATAATGGTAAATGTTTATACTATGAACCAGGTACTTCTGGACCACAACACGGTAAAGAAATAAAATTACAAACTTGTCCTACTGAATTTAAAAAAAATTATAAATGGAATATTATTGAAAATACTAAAGGAGGAATTAAAACACAAGCAATTGTTTCAGATATGAAAAATACAAATACAAATAAAGAATATGCACTTAATGCTCAAAATGGAATGCAATATTTTTCTTTTAATGATTTAAATAATGATATTAAAAGTAATAATAATTCACAGTTAACTTTATCAGAATATAATTCTACCGCAAAATCACATAGTGATACATGGTTTAGAGATTATTATTAAATTATCATATATAAATTTTAATATTTTTTGTAAAAAATTAAATAATAAATATTTTATTTAATTAAATATGTTTAAAATAGATATTATAATAATTTTAATTTTATTATTAATTCTTACTGTTATTAAAATAATAAATAATAAATTTATAGAAAATTATACTGATTTAGCTACAAATACTTTAAATAGAGCAACTAATATTAAAGATACTTCTCAAATAAATTCAAGTACTATTAATTCATTAATTTCTCAAGCGAACGATATTACTGATTTACAAGAAAGTAAAAAAGGTTTAGAAGAAAGTAAAACAAAATATACTGTTGATGGTATAGGTCAAAGAGAACTAGAAGAACAAGATGAATTATTTAATAGTGCACATGGTAAATTTATTAAACATAGAAATAGACAATGTGATTATTTAGATATTAATCCTCCTATTCCATGTGAAGATGTTCAAGGTGATACGCATAATCAAATAACAGATTGTCAAATGAATTGTGCGAATAATTGTTTAAATGATCCTAATTGTATTTCATTTGAATATAATAATTCTACTAAATCATGTAGGCTGTCTTCATCTTGCTATCCAGGTAATATTAGTACTAATAATTCTAGAGATCTATATTTTAAAAGAGGATCTGCTATTCCACCTATTGCTCAATTTA
>Ga0213859_10001054_pt1 | contig 12416 bp, 24 predicted proteins | sample PICome_2_FD_160133 | JGI IMG/M metagenome (GOLD analysis project Ga0213859, IMG submission 160133) | Coastal seawater microbial communities near Pivers Island, North Carolina, United States - PICO304 | ecosystem: Environmental > Aquatic > Marine > Coastal | place: USA: North Carolina... | reverse complement strand
TTTCGCTTTGCTTTTTCTAGCCTAGAAGAACCACGCTGATCCATCTCGAACTCAGCGGTGAAATTCTAGAGCACCGAAAATAGTTGGACCGGGAGGTCCTGTGAAAATAGGTCAATAGCAAAGCTTCTAATCTAGATAATAAAGTTAATTTATAATGAATTAAATTTATTCGTAGCCCTTTAATATATTACCATTCGAGGTTTTTACCACCCACGAAGTTAATAGTTTATCTTTCTCAATCATTTGAATTTTCAACCAGCTTCCCACAACATTTTTAAATTGAAAAGTTGAATCTTCATTATCTTCATTTAGATCTAAATTTGAAGAATTATCTGTTTGTGAGTTTTGATCAAATTGACCACTATTCTTATCATTTGGCCGTGAGTCTTCTTCATCTGGGATAATATATAACAACTCTTTCATAGATTCCGACACATTCTCACGAAACAATCCAGTTCCGATTACTTTATTAGGATCACGACCTTGTTCAGCCGCAACTACCTTAAACATTTCCATGTTCAACTTTTCGACTTCACGTAAGTCATAATCGGTTTCAAAGATTTGTTTAAGGTAATCTTCTGTAATTTGATTAGCGAAACCACCCGCGGAAAAAGCAAATTCGTTTCCGTTGGATGCAAATACGTTGATAAAAAAAGTGTCTCGTCCGACACGAAACAGTCGAAATCGATATTGTGAGTCACTCTTACTTGATTCGAGATAAAACTTAACGTTTTCAAGATTATCAAGAGCTTGTGTAAAACGCATGTAAGCGTCAGTTTCTTGACTAGCAACACCAGAACCAATAATAAATTGTAATAACGTTTCAATATTGATGAAAGGAATTAAAAATGGAGTCATTGACATGTTTATTTACCTCCTGATGCCAAATTACAATATAAGTCTATAAGACATAAAATAATAAAGATTAGTGGATTCGCACGAATTGGTGCTATTAAAGCTTTGAGCGTTTGTTCCCAAGTTAAATCGTAATTTTTACCTGTAATTGGATCTATCTCCAAGTTGTTGAATTTACGATATAAACTAATTAAGATATAACCAACCAACCATCCAAAAAATTGTGGATCATTTATTTTGTATATAATCATTTGATTGTTTAATAATTAAGTTTTTTAAATCCTATTATGCACAAGGTTGCTAAAAAGTTTGCAAATTTAATGAATAAATTATATGATACAAATATTAACCCAAACGCTTCTTAATTTATGACTAAGAATTTAATAAAAAACTTTTTCGTTCTCAGTGGCTTTCCCGAAGATTTAGAAGACGGATATATTGATGTATTAGTTACACTAACAAACGATGATAATGAGTATTTAGTCGAAATAGCAACACCTAAAGCATTATCTACTTATATGGACGAAAAGAAAAAAAATTTCTTCCAACCAGAATTTCCGCTTTTATTCGTTCGTAAGTTAACTCCAGAAATCATTCGTGAGACTCTTGAAGAATTTGCGAGTAAAGAAGAGGATGCTTTTTGGTTAAAGTTATATCATTTAACCGTTGAGCTAACTATTGATGATTTAAATAAATTAAGGAAACGTTATGAAAAACGAGTTTCAACAGAAAATGAAGTAGAATAAAACGATGATTCTTGTTGGTTTAAAGACTAATAATAGTTAATTAATTATTATTAGTCTTTAAATAATGGTAAAATATTTTCTCGGATTATTTCTATACATTCTAGAAATGATAAATTATCTTCCTTAAATTTACCACGTTTTTTCATTGAATCCCATTTGTATTGAGTCGTTTTACTAAAAATAAAGTTTTCATTTTCAAAAATTGAAAATTCTAAAGCTGTATTTCGGTTTTTAAAAGTTTGATAGACAGCGCGTTTTAGTTTATCTTGTGAGAATTCAAATTCTTCTAAAATATAATATAAATCATAGTAGTCTTTCAAACGATAGTTATCTTCACCTAAAGCAACAATAGCTTCTAATTTCTCAGCAATTACAGATTCTATTGGATAGACGAAAAATTTTGAGAATTTATCGTTTAAACTATCTTCTAAAAATAATGTATTTGCACCGTCAATAATGATATCACCAAAACTAATGTCGAGACTTAATGTTTCACGACTTCGATCTAAAAACGCATTTATGGAAATACGAATTCCTGTGTATTCTTTTTCGATGTTAATTATTTCTCCATTGAGACTTTCTAAATCATAATCAATCAAAGAATTATTATTAATACTCGATAAAATTTCAAAAAATACATCCAATAAATCTTCACGAATATTTGAAATTTGTTGTCCGCTAAAATCTAAATCATATGTTGCACGAGGATAGTTTTTCTCATATAATAAAAATAATAAATAACCACCTTTTAATATAAAATTTTCTGCGTAATTACTTAAACTAATTTTATCTAATACATCTTGCATTAAATAATTTCGAAAAACAAGTCCGTAATCTTTTCCTGATTGAATAGATTCGTTTTTCAATTTTGATTTGATTGAAGCAATTTTTCTTTTTTTTTCTTCTGTCATAATGGTAAAACTTCTAAGTAAATATTTAAAATCGCTTCAACTTTCAGTTGTTTAGCATATTCATGTAATTTTTTTAAGTTCCTATTTGGATGTCTAATATAATTATTGATTACTTCTTTATAGGTAAAAGCATCAATTTTTTTTCGATAAGCAATAAAATCACAAATCGTTTTTTCTAAATCATAAATTCTATAAAATCCATTTTTCGATTTTTTATTAATTAACCCTAATTTATATCGTTTCTTACTAAAATAAAAAGGCGTCATTGATGGTCTATCAGGAAGCTTACAAACTCGTTGATTTCGTGGAATAGCTACTTCAACAGTCCACGGAACATGAGTTGTAAGATTGTAGAAAACAGCTGCACTATATAAACAAACAACACCGTTTGGAATGTAAACATCAATTTGATAATAATTTAATTCATCAATTCTATGAGTATGTTGTTCCCATTCATCAAATTCAAGGTTTTCATAATAACGTTTATTAATTTTACGTAACTTTTTTTCTTCAACCATTTTTTTAATTTGATAATAACTGAAGTTTTTTCTCAAATTTTTCATTGAAATAAATTGCGTTGCTTTATCAATGATGTTTCTTTTCGGAGTTTCAGTAATGAATTTTTGTAATTCAGTTTTAGAAATTTGATATTGACCTTTATATTTAATTTTTTTTATTTTATTTTGTTTCAAATAACGATAGACAGTCGATCTACTTTTATTTAGCTTTCTACAAACTTCAGTGACTGTATAATTTTCTTGCATCTTACGTCCTTTAAGTCGTTTAAAATTGAGTAAATTACTTTTAATTGTAGCAGAAAATTTAATATATAAATGCTTTTTTGAAAAAAAAAGTTCTAATATTTTAAAAAAGACGTTTTGTAAAAAAGTTTAGTGTTTATGTACAACAGTGAATGTTTGTTAGATAGATGCGAGAACGCTATTTTGGAAGTAGTGCTGTAAATTGGTGTATAGTGTTAATTGTAAGTAACAAGTCCTACCACTATATCAGAATAGATACAATACTGTATTATTTATTCCGATTGAAGGACTTGTAATGAATTAGCTAAGAGATAATAAAAATTAAATTTCTATAAAATAAAGTTGATACCAATATTTTGTAGATACAATAAATTATTACTCATACAAATCTAAGGACTTGTTATAAAGTAATACTTAAAAGGCAATAGACTAAGTAGAGTTGAATGTGATATAATTATTTAGAAATGAGTGATTGTTAGGAATTGATTGATGGTCAAAAAAATTCATTATCCATATACATATGGTAATAAATTAGAAGATACAAATTGGAAAATGTTAGTTTTAACAAGCTTTTTATTAATTGGATGTTGTAAAAATAAAAGTATTTTAAAAACATTTTTATCAGGCTTTACATATGAATTTCGATATCAAGCAAGTAATGCGTATTTACGAATAAAAGATGATTTAAAAAGTATTAGAAGCATATTTTAACATATTTCTAATACTTTTAAAGATTTTAAAGATCACTTTAAATACTAGTAATTAGACCCATGCAGATATCTTTTAAATACGGGGCTGATTTTTTTGCGAAACTAGCTGTGCAACACACAAGCGTAACACCCACAGTTTGAGGGTCTAATTTTTGAATTATCGCTGCTTGTTGCAATATTTTACGAAATAAGCCGGGATCGTTCGCCTTCAATGCTTCATCCAACATATACCTTGCTGTCACATCTGCATTTAAAGGCGGAATCTGTTCAATCGTTTCCATATTGCAGTATAAATTAACTAATGCTGGATCCTGAGGTGGAATTTTGGGATTGTTAAATCTGTCTTTAACCGCTGTCACAGCAGCAGATGAGATTGGTATCCACACCTCTTCCGCTAGACCACCAACAAGACGTTTTACAGTTTTGTTTTCAGCTACCTTACCACTCATTTTACCAATAAAAGCAAATGTTTCATTTCGAGTAATACCAAACGGCATAATAGTTTTTTTTAGAGTAAATTAATGTAACGGAAATTTATTTATAGGTTTTCGGTGTTTCCGACCTAACAAATAGCCTAGGCCAAACCACACACATCTACCTAAAAATTTCCCGAATCGGTACGCTTTAGACGCTCGATCTATGTCATCTAAGACCATTTTACTTCTCCTTATTTAAATATATTTAAATAGACTTACATATAATAGTAAGTCAAAGATGCCTGTGTCAACCCTTAAAAAATTTTTTTAAATAATTGATTTAATTCCAAACTGGATATATGATGTTTTATTAATATTAGAACGTGGTAGGAATGAAGGTAAAGCCAATCCACCACTAAAAGTTGAAGCTGCAAAAGAATTTGTATAACCTGTATTAAACTCAAAAAAGAATAAAAATAAGCTTCCTGAAAAAGCACCACGCATTGAAGATAGTTGTAGTTATCGTTCAAATTCTAAAATGGATTCAAAGCTTGTTTGTTATAGAACAAATTTTTTAGGAGCCGAGAATCTTAATCCTCGACCATTAGTTATGACTTATAAAAAGAGTACATGTATGCGAAAACTTCTAACCGAAGCGAGTAAATCGTTACGAAATAATGAAATTAAACGATCACTTAAAAAAATTGAACAAGGTAATTTAAACTTTGGTAAAGGAGCAAAAAACGTCGGTGATAATGTTATAGAATCTCGTACTCACAAAGGGCTTCGTATTCTTACAAAAGTTTATTCAAATGGTGATCGTCAAATTCTTGCAATTTTCTCTAAAGACGATGTGACTAAATCTATGCAAAATGATATCATTAAAAAAGCAAAGAAAATATTTGTTGATTAATTAGAAATAAATTATGAATTATAAACACACAAATCTTCAAATTAACCTTGAAGAATTAAAGACAATTGATAACGTAAAGAATGGAAATATTTAGGAGAGAAAAGTTCACAATCAGTAATAAATATAAACGTTGATGGTAAAATTTTTAGTATTAAGAATCAGGATCAGTTAACTGTTGATGGACTAAGTGACAAACTCGCAGATCAATTATACGATGATATTCGTGAATGTGATACTGATATTAGTAAAATCGCTAAAAATATTAATTACAAAGCGGAGAATGTCCGTAGAATCAAAGACCATGTTTTTATAGATGTACATATCTTAGATAAATATAAAGACTTGGGGGAAGAGCCTGAAGTTAAACAATTTGATCCGAGTCTTAGACAAGCTTTAGCTTGGAAACGTTTAGAAGCTGGTGTTCATACTCCGGGTGATGTAACATGGTTAAAACATGAAATGGCTGAATCACATCATGAAAAAAAATTTGATTCAGGTTATTGTGAAGCTCATGATCGTGCACAAAATAAATTCGATGGGGAACCATGGGGTAATTAAAAATTACTATTCATTAAATAATTAATTTATACTTATGCAATTTTCTAAAGACGGAGAAATTTATAAAGTTATTCGAATTACTGGATCACAAGATAACTACTTAGGAATTTCATTTGCAGAAAAAGAAATTTCAGATCCAGAAGTAATTGAATTAAAAATTGGGTCCATAGTACAAAAGAAACCATTTTATAAGATAATAACTCGACCTATTTTAACAACTAAAAAGGAAATTAAACAGCAAGTTTTAAACGGTTTGGATTCTATAAATAAATCATTAGGAACGAATTATCAATTATCACATATTTATTTTGTTCCATCCGATAGTTGTAAAGACCAAGTTTATAAACTGTTAATCGAACGCTTAATTCGTCATTATCATGAAGGTAAAGAGTTCAAAGAAAATTCACAAAAATAAAAGTTTTTGAAACTTTGAATTTGAAAAAAGTTATTGATATCTTTAACAAAAATTTGATATTGTTGTTGGCTTTTAAATAAATTCAAAAGAGTGGATTATCTTTGTTTTAGATAGCAATAAACTGTTGATTAAGTAAGATTTAATGGATTAATTAACTTGCAAGAATTAAAGAAGAAAAAGTTTATTGTTCTTAAAATCACTGATAAAAATTTTAAAAAAGAAACAATTAGTGATTTAAATCTTCCAATGACAATTTTTAAAAATTTGAAATTTGACGAAATAGAATTAAAAAAGATAGACCTCGAGTTAAGTTATTTCGAAAATTGTAGTTTTAAAAATTGTTATCTTGGACAACTTAATTGTAGTAATTGTGAGTTCAAAAATTGTCAGTTTGTCAAATCAACAATTAAAGATGCAGACTTTGATGACGTAAGGTTTACAAATTGTAATTTTTTAAAAAATTCTTTTGTGGAAACATGGTTTAGATCGTGTAAATTTATTAACACGTCAATTGAAAAAAATGATAACTTTGATTTAATACTAACGATAATTGTCGATTCAACGTTTGGTAAATCCGACAAATCAATTACATTCAATGGTGAGTTTTTCTTAGACGATATTCTATTACCGTCAAATAAAATAGATGATTTACTTTCTTAAATTCTTTAAAAATCGAAGTAACGAATTCTTTCAAATCCAGAGTTCTTGTTGAGAACGGAGTTTTGGATTTGAAAGAGTTTCCAGTTTTTTCGAAAATTTGAAGACTACTAACTTTCATTTTCTTTTGAATTTACATCACTTTTCTCACTATTAAAATTTGAGCTTTTTATCTTAATTAGAATACTTTTAACAAAAGGTTTCATTTCTTCTTTCGTCCAATCCTCATCTTCTATTTCTTCAAAACCACGATAAATAGCTGTCATACGAGAGCAAAAAGAATCCGATTGGGGATCTGGATCAATCGTCTTAATTACCAGTGAATTTCGTTTATCCTTATGTGATTGTAACTGAGTTTGAACCCATAATTTCGAAAACTCATCCTCAAACTGTTCAAATTCAATGGTATTATTTAAAAATTTTTCGATTATTACTAAAAATTTTTCTCGCTCTAACCAAAAAAGATGATTGGATAAAACACTTTGATAGCACAATAATTCATTATATTTCTGCGGATTTTTTTGATACCAATTAATACCTTTTGCTTTCGCTTCATTTAATTCATTTACTAATGCAATATATCGTTCTTTATTATAGTATCTCATAATTATTCGTTATTTTTATCTACTATATTACTTTCTGGTGAATTTAGTTGTAAAGGTACATCGTATTTTTCACTTGCTGATTTTGTAAGTAAGTTTCCTGTGTTTCGCAGATTTTCAATTTCATCATCCAACGGAACAAAAACAGTTGTAAACCCATTCTTATTTCCTAGATATTTGTCACCTCGATATTTTTTAAAACTAAACACGATACCTGTATCCTGGTCTAAAATGTTAATACTATCATGACCTTTAGGTGTTCCACCTTGGTATTTTCCATCTTCGTACCAAGCGAGTTTCTTATTCGGATCTGTTAATGTATTATATATGTAATCTTGTAGCATTAACGTTCGTTCTTCTTTACTCAATTCTGGATCTGGACATATACCTACGGCTTTCATAATTTCGTTGAAATGTTTCTCTGTTTTAAACTCAACTTGGTTCCAAGTTAAATCAAGCTTTAATCGCGTTGATACTTTAATAATACGGTCACGACCTTCTGGATCTTCTAATTGTCGTTTTGTCGCTTTTGGAATCTTGTTATACTCCTCTTGATCTATTGTGTCAGGTTTTTTCATGTTCAACCCAGATTCTGATGGAACTCTAACACTATTTGGACCCGAACTTACCGACTCTGTTCGATGGTTATGGTTAGATTTAGTTCCAGGAATGTCTGGTGCCACAAAGAGGCCGTCGACCCCAGGGAATTGAGCTGCAGCTTGTGGTAGTGCAGGCGGAACCTCATAACCTAATTGTAATAGTTTCAAGAACATAATAAAACAAATGAATTCGGTGATAAAAGTACCACCTGATAGAGATACAACAGTATCCATAACTAGTTCTTTTTTATCTTTATCAATTTTGTTTTGTTTTGTATTTTGAATGTCTTCAAACTTTAAAATAAAATTTGAATTATCTACACGTTCAGTTTGTACGACTTGTTGAGTGGGTGAATGATTTTGATATAATAAATCAATACCATTATTTTTTATAGCCATCCCTCCTAAAACGAACCAACCTATTCCTATTACTTTTTTCGATCTTTGTTTAACGGATTTTAATCTTTATTGATTTTGTAAACAATGCTTGAATTGATATCTTTCAGAAAATTTAACAACTTTTATCAAAGAATTACCGCACTCAATATCTTTTTTTACAGTATAATCACACTCGATTCTGTTATTTCTATAATTTGGATAGCTCATTCTAATCGTAATTAAGTTTATATGATTTATATCTAGAGCTATTATATGATTTATATCTAGAGTTAATTGTATTTAAAAATTGCTTCAGTGTCAAGTGTTAAATTATTATTTACGACTCAATCGAAATATAATTTAAAAATTTTTCAAAATCCCATAATCCATCTAATGAAACAGTAATCCAACCATAATCTTTTCTAAACGTCGTATTTGTACATGTAAGACTTAGAGCCTCACTTTTTTGAAATTTACATTCTTCAAATTCACTATCTAAAATTAATCCCATATCCCAAAATACATTTATTAAATTACATTCATGGAAATAACATTCCTTTGTATATGTTTTCGTAAACATGACGTCATTAAATTCACATTGCTTAAATTGTGACACTTGTAAGTCAACGTTATAGAATGAAGTTTCTTTAAAGACACAATTAACAAATTTACAATTAGCAAAATTTTGATCATTAAATCTCACATTTTTGAATGTACAATTAATAAATAAACAGTTTAGATAAGTTCCACTTAGAAACTTACTAATGGTAAATGTTTGATTGTTAATTTCAAATTCTATATTTTCGTAGGTTTGAAAGTGTGGCAATATTTTTAATGCCAGTTGAACCCAAACATCTTCATCATTCATGATAAACTCAAGAGAATTTGTTAGACCTTTTGAATTTGGATCATATTCGTCACACATCATTCTAAGATCCGTGTTACTCCAGTCATTTAAAAATTCTATATGTTGAGGATAACAAAAATTTACTGTCTGTATTTTTTGAAATTCTAATTTTCCTGTTGCTATTAAATTATTTTCATATTTACTAATCTGGTTAGTAACACATCTGAAGTATAAATCAAAATAACATTCAAAAAAGACCGAAATTGAAATTTCTCTTGAGACAGCTTTTTCAATTAATTTTTGAAACCTACTCTAGTTTAACCACATGAAATGATTTTGTAAATGAGTTCTATAGTCCCATAATTGATCTACGTAATAATAATTTACAGGATTTTGATCGCGATTGTTAAATTTATTTAATAATTCGATATATTTGATACGATTAATTTTAGTTATTTTCATACTATTATTTCTTGTACAGGAATATTGTTTTTTTTGCAATAATTTTTATATTTTGCTTCATAACGTAGATAACGTTGCACTAAATATTGTTCCTTCGGAAGGAGATTATCACGTCCTTGTAATCGATTTTGTACAAGTCGAATTTGGTGATTTGCCAAACGTTCTTCTGGATTTAAAGTACTATAAAATTTCTTATAAATCAATTTTGCTTCTTTTTCTGCATTCAGTTTCGCTTGTAATTCTTCTCGTTCTTGGTGATAGGTTACGTTTTTACCAATATTAATATTTGTCTTTAAATTCTTATCAAATTTTTTGATATCACGTTTGCTAATTTTATAGCATGAAATAAAAAAATTCTCACTGTAACCAGATTCGATTCTGTCATTTCTATAATTCAGATAACTCATTCTAGTCGTAAGTAAGTTTATATGATTTAGATTTAGACCTAATTGTATTTAAAAATTGCTTCAGTGTCAGATTTTAATTGCTCAATAATTTTTTTGCTAAGATTATTGAGCAATTAGGTGGAAATGTAAAAGAACTGCAATCGTGATTCTCGTTCTGATGTTCGTATTGATAATCATTAGAATTACAATCGTTCTTCGAATCGGATTCACCACCAGTTCCATTATACGAACATACATGCGGAACCGGAAACCGTTTTTTTCCTTCATATTCCTCCTTTGAACAAGTAAGGGGTCGCTTTGCACTAGAACCGCCACCCGTAGGAAGTGAGTACCCTTGAACACCTTGAATTGAAACATTCGGACCACCACCACGCCGAAGTAAAGTTCGTAAAATGTTACCATCTTTAGCATTAATTAGTAGACTATTACTTTTTTTATACAATAATATTACTGTTCAATAGACTTTCCAATTTAGTTTCATCTATCTTAAAATTTCTGGATCTTGTTAATAAACTAAATGCCACAAGAATGTTAATAAAAATTCTGTTAGGTAATCCCAATGGTCGAACCTCCTAAATTATTAATTATTAAACCCGAATCCTTTAATTATTCTATTTTTCCTAATCATTTTATTCAGGAAAACTTGTTACTTACAATTGCAAGACAATAATTAGACTTTGACAAAAACTTTTGAGAATATTTTCATTATTTTTATTTCTATTAGTACTTTATTATCCATTTTAAGAAAGTTAAGCAAATCAATTAAATAATTAAAAAAATTATAGTTTTAAATAAAATTATTTGAAATTTCTTCTGATGATTTAGTATAATTAATATTATTAAAAACAATTCTTACGAATATCAGTCTAATAAAAGGAGTTAATTTAAAGAATTATTACAATATAACGAAATTTTTATTTCAAATTAGAGTTATACTGCAATAACTAATTTTTTAACAGAAATTAATCCTCTAAATTAATCTCATACTCAATTAAATTGCCATACTCGAAGAATGCTTCATTTAGATTGGTAATTTCTAAAGTAATAGCTTTGTATCTATAAACCTTATTCATTGAACGATTGGGATTTTTAAAAAATTTTGTATCCATAATTTTGTCAATTTCATCAATTAACAAATTTATATAAAAAAATGCTGTCTTAAACTTCAACAGTTCTAGTTCTGGTTCACCTTTTGTTAAAATTGAATCTAGTTTATCACGACTTTTATACAGATAGCTTTGAATATTATCTAAAATATTTTTTTCGTCCTCTCCTAATGTTCCACTTTTTAGACTTGAAATGACGTCGTCAATAACAACTGTACTCATATTGAGTTGGTCGTCCAATGATAACTTGATTTGATCGTTATTTATTTAAACATTATAAATTGTATTGTAAATTAGGTCACAAACTTGAATAATTTATGACCTTTTAATAAACGAACGTAACAGATTTTGAGTTACTATGAATTTAGTCGTTGTACTTGTTGAATTAATAGACGACCAATGTTAAATAAGGCCCATGAAGCAGCTACTAATAAAGGTGCTGCAATTACTAATAAGCGAGTATCCATAAATAATTATCCTTATGTAATTCTTAAAAATAGAAAAAGTAATATATTACTATAGTAATTATAATGCTTTTTCAAAAAATAATCAGATTAGTTTTTATGAAATTTAGAATTCAAAAAGTTAATCATTCAAAACTGGTTCTAAAATTAAACGGTCTAGTAATGGATGCGAGTCATTAAAATATTTAAAGCAAAGTTTTTTACCAATTGTTTCAGTTTGATCAGCTTTTAGATAATATATGTTCGAATCCAAATTTTTGGTTCCTTTTAAGTTTAACCATGGATAACGTTGAGTCGGCAAAATGTCAAATAGAATTTTTTCGACTAAAATATTATCGTACTCTTCTCCATTATGAAAATTAAGATAATCCATTTGAACGATTCTGCCTTCGTAACAAATATAGTAAAGTTCAATGTTCTTTAACAAATTAGAATCGAGACTCGAAAAATGTATACTTGTTAGAACTTCAAATTTTACATTTGTTGTCTCGGTAAAAACTGAAATTTCTGATAATTTTTCATAAACAGAATTATCATTTGAAAAATCAACAAATGCTAGCAACGTATCTCCGAGTAAATAATATATCGCCTCATCATTAAATTCTAAAC
>Ga0213859_10001053_pt1 | contig 12418 bp, 11 predicted proteins | sample PICome_2_FD_160133 | JGI IMG/M metagenome (GOLD analysis project Ga0213859, IMG submission 160133) | Coastal seawater microbial communities near Pivers Island, North Carolina, United States - PICO304 | ecosystem: Environmental > Aquatic > Marine > Coastal | place: USA: North Carolina... | reverse complement strand
TATTTTGTAAACCCACGATGTCAGGCTGGTTAGCGTTGACACCGCGCACTCGACCTTGTGCTCGCAGCCAGCGGGCCACCACATCCCAAATCGGCTCACCTTCTACCTGTTGCACTGAGGCCCACCCGGCGACCTTATAGTTTTTGCTCGGATCAATTGGCTTACCGTTGAGTGTCATGTGATCAATTCTGGATCCCGCGTCAGACAATGGAGAGATTGAATACTGTAGGCCACCCACTCTGACCATATCTCCACCCTGCTGATAATAAGGGTCAGGGTGGAACAGGTTATCGGCCACGTCCTCCAACACGCGTTTCAGGAAGTCACCACGCATGTCGGTCAGCGTCACCGCGGGATAAGTGATCGCCACCTGCGCCATCAAATCCTCCATGGTGATGACCGAGCCGGGAAGCAATGTTGTGCCCCAGCGAAATCCCGGAGACAAGGCGACTGGTGCATCCATTTCGTCCATCAAGGCATCGCAGATCAACTGATCAAATGAGCCGTTGAAGTTGCCGCGCCGGTAGAGCAGATCGTCTGTCGCGGCCAAAGGCTCGGCGAGCCTCTCAGCGAAGGGCGCCCGAATCCGGGTAATCAGGTCGCTCATCGCCGGGTCGGCCGGCAGCAAGTCAGCAAAGACGGGTAACAACCGATAGGACCAGTCACGAATCTTCCCGTCGCGCACATCAAAGTCCAAGACGCCGAGAAATTTCCCATTGGAGCCGGCATTGGTGACCAGTGTCATCCCGCCCGGGTTTTTGACTTCCAGTGCGCGGGGGATCGCGTCGTGGGTATGGCCGCCCAAGATGGCGTCGATGCCCGTGATACGCGAAGCAAGCTTAATATCGGTATCGGCGCCGTTGTGAGACAGCAACACAACCACTTGCGCACCCGCTGCACGCACTTCTTCTACCTTTTCTTGTAGCTCGCGCTCCTGAATCCCAAACGTCCAACCAGTGGTGAAGTGGGCGGGGTTCGCGATCGGCGTGTAAGGAAAAGCCTGACCAATGATGGCCACGGGAACCCCATTGACTTCTTTAACGGTATGGCTCGCAAACACCGGATCACCAAAATCCATGTCTTTGACATTGTGCGCGACAAAGTCGATGTGCCCATCGAGCTCCTGATCAACAATGTCCATGACTCGATCAGCACCCAACGTGAATTCCCAGTGGCCAGTCATCACGTCGACGCCCAACAGCTTGCTGGCCTCGACCATGTCCTGCCCCTGTGTCCAGAGCGCCGTAGCGGAGCCTTGCCACAAATCACCGCCGTCCAGGAGCAGTGCGCCTGGTCGGTCAGCGCGCAACCGTTTAACCAGGGTCGCAATGTGGGCGAAGCCTCCCGCGCGACCGAACTGCTCCGCCGCCGCAACATAGTCAAGATGACTCAGCGCATGCGCCGCCTGTGAACCGGGAGCGATATCAAAATGCTGAAGTAGCGCCCCACCCACAAGATGCGGAGGTCGATTGCGAGCATCATGTACGCCAATATTGACGGAAGGCTCGCGGTAATGGACCGGCAGTAACTGCGCATGCACGTCAGTCATATGCATGAGATGCACATTGCCAAAGCGGGGCAAATGATAGGCGTCTGCCGCGTCTGCCTGAGCGCGAAGTAACGAGGGCAGCGACAAACCCGCCGCCGCGCCGAGCGCCACCAGTTTGTGAAATTCTCTTCTCTGCATTGCTCTACTGATTCACTGGCCCGGTTTGTTGACCGGAGAGGCGGGATCGAGCAAGTACGCCATCACATCTTTCAGCTGCTGTTCGGTGAGGATGCCCTGCGCACCAAAGCGCGGCATATGCGAACAGAGGTTGTAGGCATGGGTATCCCATAACTTGGTCCATGTGTATTGCAGCATCGCTTCCGACTGGCCTCGCGCACCATATCCCGTGAGCGAGGGACCCAAAGTGCCATAGGCAACCTCATCGGGTGCGAGTTGATGGCAGGCGTAGCAGTTACCGCCATTCGGTTGGGTGGGATCGTCACTCGACTGCAGGCCTCGACCATTACCCGCGACCTCTGCGCCCCGCTCCCAGTTACCGAGGTATTGGCCGTCCGCAGGTAGCTGTACCGCATTGAGGCGCTCCTGCCGCAATGTTGCCAAAGCTTGATTATCTAAAGATGTACCTCGAGGCGCGCTGCATGCCGCTTGCACCGCATCGCGTTTCAGTCGGTCCATGGTCGCCTGATTTTTAGCAGAGAAAGAACCCAGCAACACGGCCTTGATGTCATCAGCCGCCGCCCAGGTCGCCGCACCCGTGATCAAAGTGATGGTTATCCCGTAGATTAAATTTTTCATCGCTTTAACCCCGGCGCCTTCATGACGCCACCTGCCGCGTTCACGGCCATATAGGTTTGCAACGCGATACTGACCTCGGAGCCCATTTGCAGCTCAGGCCACCGTTGCTGACGGAAGCAATCGCGCAAGCGCCACCCCATCGTTCTGACGACGCCCTGAGAGATACGATATGCGGGCCAGCTACCCCAGGCTTCGGCGGCACCTTCATGCGATGTCAGATCCGGCAAGGCCTGCAATCGGATCCGCATATCGCTCTGCTCATGGCACGTCGCGCATGAAAAGTCGTGAGGCCCAGCGCGGTAAAAAAACAGCTCCTCGCCCAGCGCATACATCGCCCGCTCATCCGCGTGAGACTGCTCGGGACCGATAGTGACGCCCTCCGACTCCGCCGCCAACCAGGTGACGAGCGCTTCCATTTCGGTACCAAAGTCACCGCGCAGGGAATAGGGCTTTGCTTTAATTGCCTCCACATCGCGGCCCTGAATCGTGGCCATACAGTGCAGAATACGTGCCTCAAGATCCATGACCGTGGCCGTGTCCTCAAAATATCTCGGGAACTTGACGTAGGCACCTGCCGTCACCCCGGGGCCCAGACCCAGGTCACAGGATTCGAGTGACGCCGATTGAGGACCTTGGGGCATGAACCAAAATTCTTCCCCCTCATCAATGACGAAGACCGCAGGGTTATCGTCGCCCATCAGATCCCTGTATTCATCAAACACGCCGTCATCACCAGCCACCTGCGCTGATAGAAACAGTGCAAGCAACGGCGCCCACCACCGGTAGCGTAATCTCACAAAAGCCCCCTCCGTTTTCTGCTCAGCGGATAGTGGTCTCACCCTCGCCGGTACCGCCTTGATTATCAACCCACACGACGCGGACCGATTCGCCCGGCGCCCCACCGCGGAATCTGACGCCTAAGAAAGGATTCGCCGAGACCGCAGCACCCCAGTGGCCTTGCATGACCGTTTGCTCTCCGTGAAATACCGAAACCTCAGTGATGAAATGTGCCGGTATCGCATCGCCCGCCTGATCTTTGCGCATTCCCGTCTCCATGGGATGACGCATCAGCGCTTTCACCTCGGTATAGCCGTCTTTTTGTTGCGCTCTAATTTTGATTCGACCTGCCATTGTTCGCTCCTTATCCGCCGCATCCACCAAGGGTGACCTTGGTTTCTCTCACCTGCATGAACAACTTGCCGTCCGCCTCAGCGACCGCATACAAATTGCAGGTTTGTGCCACTTTGACTCGCGTCTCGAGATAGACCTCCGTACCCGGCGCGATATCGAATACTGCGGCCATTGGGTTGGGATTCATCTCGACCAGAACAGAGACCTTACTGACATTGGGCAAGGCATCGGCATCCACCTCGATTCGAATCGGCACGACAGCGCCATTCTCGGCGATATCGGGTGTCGAGAATTGAATGGCATCGTGAATCTCGGGCGTCTGACCAAGGGCTGCGAACACGTCATCCAACGCTGTGGCCTCAAAGGCAGCCTCAGGTCTGACCATGCTGGCGAGCGCTTTAAAAGGCAAAGCTGCCGCGGCGCTCAACATCGCCGTCCAACCCAGTACTCGACGGCGACTCAGCACCGCACCCTGTATCGTACTCATTGTTCCTCTCCTCTCCGCATTACACTTCATATTGCGTTGTTCACTGAACGTCTGAATTTGCTTCCTAACTCACATATCTGTTCGCTTCTCACAGCGCTGTTGCTCTTGCTTGTTATGGCTTTCTCTATGGCACCTTTGATGCCGTCATCCAAGCAACAATCCGGTCCAGGTCGTCACTCTGCAAGGGGACGCCCGGCATCGGTATGCTGCCCCAGACACCGGCACCGCCCTGCGTAATTTTGGTCTTTAAATAAGCGACGTGCTCATCACCCGCGTAGCGCTCACGCACTGCATCGAAACCCGGCCCAACCAATTGACCGGCCATCTGGTGGCAACCCATGCAGCCCGCGGCATTCAGTATTTGTGTCGGCGAGTCGGTCTGCTCAGCGTCGGTTGGTATCTCAGCCGCCACCAGTTCGGGAGCGCCGCCCGCTGCCTCCGGCGCGGTCCATAATCCAGGATACGGCCCCCAAGCCCGCGACTGCTCGGCTAAATTGCCGTGCGCATTCATCGCATACGCTGGCAAGGAAGAGGACACCTTACTGTTCACGATGCAATCGGTCTGGCATCCCTGACTGACCACATCCGGCTCACCGTCGACAGACCACAAGCCATGATCATCACGCATACCGTTTCGGTTGGGCATGCGCGCCTGCGCGGCATGAATGGTGTCATCGGACAACACAAAATCGTCGTCCACCACGTAGCCCAAATTCAAGATATAAGCGAGCAAGGCATAGACTTCGTCAGGCGTCAGAGACTTGGGGGCATTCCAGGGCATCGCGCGATAGATGTAATCCCAAAGTGTCGACAGCGTTGCAACCTTCATCAACGTGGTGCGCACCGCGGCGGGATCTTTCAACGACGCGACGTTACCCGCAGCAATATCGTCCTCAGTAACGTTACCCAACACGATGGGGGCAAACACTTCGTTGGAGTCCCCGAAGTCGCCATGACATGACGCACATTTCTCCAGCCAGATCTCCTCACCTGCCCACACATCACCGCTACCCGGGGGCAATCCCGCAAAATCGGGCCGCACGTCGATATCCCATGCCCGCACCTCTGCACTCGAGGCGACGCGACCAATCTCGTCGACGCCGGCAGGCAAACCGGCAGCACCCGCATGAGGCGGAATCAAAATAGCCGCAGCTAAAAGCCCGTTAACCCAGTTGGACATTGTGCACCTCGCCGTCTTGGCCCACGCGCCACGTCTGGATCGCATTGTTGTGATAAATCGACCGAGTACCGCGCACGGCGATCAGCGCTGTACGACTGGGCTGCAGGTATCCCGTGCTGTCGGTGACTCTGCTTTGGAGCAAGGCATTGTCGCCCTGCCAATTCCAGTCGAAATTAAAGCGTGTCAGCGCCTTTGGCAGCACCGGACCCTCTAAGCGGGCAGGCCGCCAATTCCGTCCGCCGTCCACAGACACCTCAACGCGACTGACCGATCCGCGACCACTCCATGCTAAACCTGAAATGCAGTAGTAACCCTGCTTCAACAGCTTCTGGCCCCCAGAGGGCGAGGTAATGACAGATTTGGCCTCCTGAATGGAAGAATATTGCCGGTGCGACCCATCGGGCATGAGATCGACATAGTGTGAGGCTTCGTCTTTGGTCGCCCAGGGCTGATCGCCTACTTCCAGACGACGGAGCCACTTTACCCAGGAGACACCCTGCACTCCCGGCACCACCAGTCTGAGCGGATACCCATTTTCGGGTCGGAGCATTTCACCATTTTGGCCGTAGGCGACGATCGCATCATCAAGCGCGTTCTCAAGGTTGATGGTCCGCGTCATGCTCGAGCCATCTGCACCCTCCGCCAGCAAAAATTTTGCTCGCTTGAGATCAATGCCCGCTCGCTCTAACAGCAACGACACGGGCACCCCGGTAAATTCCGAAGCTGACAACATCCCGTGGGTATACTGCACCGTCGGCACGGCGACGTTACCCCACTCCAGCGCGGTGTTTGCACCACACTCAAGAAAGTGGATGCGCGACACGCTGGGCATGCGCATCAGATCTTCCATGGTAAAGATCAAAGGCTTTTCGACCAGACCGTTAATCATCAGTCTGTGTCGGCGCGGGTCAATATCTACCCATCCTTGGTGATGACGCTCAAAGTGGAGACCGCTCGGCGTGATCATGCCAAACAGATTCTGGAGTGGAGTGAACGAAACGCTGGCCTGATCGGTCTGGGTCAATCCGGGACTTTGCCTGCGAATAATATTTGACTCGTAGCGGGACGGCTGGCCATAGGGGTGGGTTAACACTGGTTTCCCGAGCGAACGGCTCCACTCGGGGACCTTCACCACGTCAGGGTCGTCAGCCGCCTTGGTTCCGTTTGAACCAAGCATGGCTGCCGTGGCAGTTGCCAAAGCACCTTGCAGCAACTTCCGGCGCGACGGGGTCACGCCACTTTGCTGTATCCCGTTGACGAGGGCCGGTGACAGAAAGGACTCCGGCGCTTGACGTAGGTGCCCAGGCTCTGCCTGCAGATCCGTCATGTATCGCTTCCCCTATCGTTTGACGCCTGACGCCACCTCTACGAGTGTCTACTTGTCAGGCTTATTATTCTTTATTGATATATACTTATAACTTAACGATACTCCGTTGAATCAGAGAGTTCAAGCTTTTCATGTTCCTGCCGACATACCGCAAGATCAGAAGGCTAAGGCTCTCCCTCTCGCCGCCGATTTCCTGTCTGCAGGATCGCGCGCCGCAACCCTTCACAATGCCGCGCATCGGCAGCGGAAACAGGCACACCACTTTACGTTCCCGGCTACAGTATCATTTTAACGACTCACCACACATCGACCGACGAAGAGGTATTGACCGCATGATTCGCCACCTGACACCACTGCTTGTCGCTATGCTGAGCCTCGCCTCACTGCTTACTACCTCGATGTCCTCCGCCGATGAACTGCCGGGCATCGTCTTTCATGTCGATTCTGATCTGCGTATGAACCGGGTACTGCGACAAATCGAACGACACCATCGCGGTAATCCGGGAGTGCCCTCCCGCGTGATATTGATCGCCGAGGGGGTCAGACCCGCTGTATCCGGTGCCGAGGATGCCAACGGCGGCCGCTACAGCGCCCAGATCGAACAACTGCTGGCACAGGGCATCCGCATCTTTGCCTGTGAAAACACGCTCACCAGCTTTGGGCTGACCACTGACGATTTGGAATTTGGCATCGAAAGCGTACCCTCAGGCGTCGCCGAACTTGGGCGACTGCAGGCAACAGCAGGCTGGGGGTACATCAAGCTGTGACCAGCACGCACTGCCCTCTCGACGCCAAAGGTGCGTTGGCACGCACGATCCTTTGCTTACTGGTAGCGACCTCGTGCTTAGTGCCCACCTCCGCTGCCGCTGACGCGGGGGAGAACTTTCAGCTTCTTTATATCTACAGCCCGGACTGCGGCGCCTGTATGCAATTCGACCGTGACATTGCACCCATTTACCCTAAGACAGATGAGGCTGAGCGGCTCCCGATAACCAAGATCTTGTTTACCGATTGGCAAGCCGGCCGTGAACCGCTGACGGAATGCGCCAGTGCACCAGTGGTCGGCACACCTACTTTTATAGAGCTTAAAAACTGTATGGAGTTGGACCGCATCACCGGCTACTCCCATGCGGAATTATTTTGGCTGGGTCTCAGGCGCATGATCAACCGTATCGAATCCGGCGGCTAATCACGTTTCACAACGAGTCTATTCTCCATCTGTCCTATCCTGCGCGCGCCGGCTCCAATCGGACCCTAGCAGACGCGATACGCGAGCACACGGGCTCCCTCGAAACGGCGGAAAACAGCGGGATTAAACCGGAGACTTGGTGCGCCGCACACCCGGCGCGGGTGGCTCAGCGGCCGCGCCCGCAAAGCATTGGGCGTTGCGCATCCAAAGCTCGGCTGTATCGCCCTCACAAACCAACTGGGTATCGGCAATGTTGCGGGTCTGGGTGACCACCTGAGCAAACTCGTGTGCCATGCCGCTAATGACCTGATCACTATCGAGATTGCCGTACTCCCATGACTCGCCAGACGGTGAGGTGAGCCGCAATGCAGGCTGATCCTCGGGGACTTCCATTCCCCGCACCATGAAAGACCAGCCAAAGGTATTGACCCCCAGAACCACAATGTTGCGGATGCGATCATCCTCGCCGCGCTCAACACCGAGCTCATCAGCGATTGCCTGACCGTGTGCCCAGGTTTCCATTTGCCGCGCGGTAATCGATGAGCGGGCGCTCATGCTGGGACCGACCCAGGAAACCCGATCGGAAGGGTCGGCCCGCTGATAGGCCGCGGCCACCTCGCGAAATCCGGCCTGCCACAGAGATACCAGGTCGAGACCACCCTCCGGGAATTTTGCAAGCTCGATATCCGGCAGGGTTTTGCCGGCCATCATGGCCTCTACCGCAGGCTTGAGCTCTGCCTGAAAGTCATCGGGCGCCGTGAGCGCGAGGTTCGCCATGTAGTTCCAGAAATGCAGGTGGCGCATGATCGTTTCAAAGGTCCAGGACTTGAAACCAGTGGGATGCTCAAAGTCATTCGCCTGCAGCGGTGCAATGAGCTGCTCCAATGCTTCTGACTCCGCTAGAAAATCACTCGCCTGTTGCATGATGACTCCTAAAATCGATTAATTGAGGCCTGCACCCGTGCCGGCGATCGCCGGACTTACTCGGCGTCGGCCTCTTCAATCAACATGATGACATCTCCCGCCGCCATCTGCTGACCGACCTGTCCATTTACCTGCTGCACCACTCCGGGCACCGGCGCGAGAATCTCGTGCTGCATTTTCATGGCCTCAAATACCGCCAACCGCTGGTCTTTTTCCACCACTTGATCCGCCTCAACTAACAGCGACACCAGTTGACCATGCATCGGCGCCTGCACCTTGCCCCCCTGCGCATCCTCCGCCGACTCCGGGGGAATCAGATCGGTGTTGGTCAAGGTCACCTCGGACTGATCCGTGACAAGCATCAGTTCGGCTGCGTCAGTTTGGTGATAGCCCAGCACCACGCGTTGACCATCAATCAAGAACGCAACACAGTCTGCGTTGAGCGTTTGGAGTGTAACTGTGTGGGTCGCCTCCATCAGCCTCACCGAAAACTGTTCTGCGCTGCTAGAAGTGATCTCTGCGGTGAAAGTCGCATCACCCAACGCATAGGTATGCCGCCTCGTCACAGGCCCGGTCGACACCCAGCCCCGCAGCTCTTCATTTACTGACAGCGCGCTGGCGAAGTGTTGCTCGGCCGCGAGAATCTGCTGGAGCACGATGCCCGCCGCTAAACTGGCAGTGCCCGGTTGCGCAGGTGAGAAACCCTCGGGGTAGTGCCGATCGATATAATCGGTGGTCGCGCCGCCCTCGATAAAGGTCGGGTGATCCAACAGTTCCAATAAAAACGCCCGGTTGTGGGTGACACCCGCCAAAGCGGTCGCCTGCAGGGCCGAGCGGAGTTTGAGTCGCGCGGTCTCCCGGGTTTCTCCCCAGGCGATCACTTTGGCGACCATCGAATCATAGAAGGGAGATATGGCATCGCCCGTCTCGATCCCCGCATCCACACGAACACCCTCCTCCAGCGGCACGCTGAACAGCGATACCGGACCGGCGCTCGGCAAAAATGCCGCCGCGGGATCCTCTGCGCAGAGCCTGACCTCAATCGCATGTCCAAAGAGGTCAATGTCGTCTTGAGTCGCAGGCAAAGGCTCTCCCTGGGCCACGCGGATCTGCCACTGGACGAGGTCAAACCCCGTGACGCACTCGGTTACCGGGTGTTCAACCTGCAGGCGCGTGTTCATCTCCAAAAAGTAGAATTCACCGCTGGCATCCAAGAGAAATTCCACCGTACCCGCGCCCACATAGCTCACCGCGCGCGCGGCCTCTACCGCTGCACTGCCCATCGCCTCGCGCAATTCGGGCGTCATGATGGGACAAGGGGATTCCTCGACAACTTTCTGGTGTCGCCGCTGCAGTGAGCAGTCCCGCTCACCCAGATGAATCACATTTCCGTGAGTATCGGCAAAGACCTGCACCTCGACGTGTCGAGCGCCTTCAATCGCCCGTTCCAGAATCAAATCGCCATTACCAAAAGCACCTTCGGCCTCGGAGCGCGCCAGCGCAATCGACTGCATTAGTTGCTCGGGGTCTGCCACACGCCGCATCCCGCGACCACCGCCACCTGCAGCGGCCTTGATCATCACCGGCATACCCATCGCTTCCGCCTCACGGATGAGCGTGTCGTCGGACTGATCCTCACCCTGATACCCGGGGATACAGGGCACTTTGGCCTCAAGCATGGCGCGCTTCGCCAACGCCTTGTCGCCCATGATTTCCACGGCCGCCGCCGGCGGGCCAATAAAGATGATGCCGGCTTCCGCACAGGCCGCTGCAAACCCGGTGTTCTCGGACAGAAAGCCATAGCCCGGATGGATCGCATCGGCGCCCGTCGTTCGCGCAGCTTCAAGGATGGCGTCGCCGTTCAAGTAGGACTCGGCGGCGGTATTGCCACCGAGGGGTACTGCCAGATCGGCGGTGCGCACATGCAGGGCATTGGCATCGGCGTCTGAATAGACGGCGACGGTTTTGAGGCCCATCGCCTTGGCGGTACGCATGACCCGTACCGCGATCTCGCCGCGGTTAGCCACCAGTACTGTCTGGATTGCTGTCATGCCTCGCCCTCCTGGTGCCAGTTTGGCTTGCGCTTCTCAAGGAATGACGCCACGCCTTCCATGCCTTCCTCACCCTTCAAACAGTCCGTGAAGTTCTCCGCCGCGAAGCGCATTTTTTGCTCATCGGGCAAGGTGGGCAGCGTTCTGATCAGGGTTTTGGTGGCCGCCACAGCCCCCGGAGCGCAGGCCAGCACATCGGCGCGAATCTGCGCCTCGGCCGCCTCAAGCCCGTCGGCGTCAGGCACCACCACATCCAATATGCCCAGCGCCGCCGCCTGCTCACCCGCAAAGCGAGCAGCACTCAACATCAGTCGCCGGCCTGTGGATTCACCGCACTTCTGCATCACATATCGGGCAATCTGCGCGGGCGAGATGCCGATCCGCGTCTCGGAAAAAGCGAACTTGGCATCGGCTGTGCCTATCGTGACATCACAGCAGCAGGCCACGCCGAGCCCACCCGCCATCGCCGCACCCTCGATCACCGCGATAGTCACCATGGGCAACCGGTCGAGGGTGTAGAGCAACCGCCCGATGGTCTCACTCATGGCAATCACTTCGTCATTGGACGCCGTCGTCATGGTTTTGAATCCTTTGAGGTCACCGCCTGCGCAAAAGAAGCCACCACGACCACGCAGGGTCAGGCCTCTGACCGAACGGTCGTCCTGCAGGGCATCGCAAATGCGCTGCAGGTCGGCGACCACCTCGTCAGTGAGCGGGTTGCGACGCTCAGGCTGATTGAACCAGACGGTCAACCAGCCCTCATGGAGTTCGCATTCGACAGAATCGGTATGGGGCAATGTTGTCATGATCACATCCTCGCTACGCCGAAGCTGTTGGGCGTGAGCGTGCGGCCACGTCCTTCAAGCACTGTTTCGAGACAAAACGCGAGCACCTTTCGGGTATCGCGCGGGTCGATCACGCCATGATCCAGCACACGGCCCGAGGTATAGAAGGCGTCTTCCTGCGCATCGAAGTGCGCGATGATCGCGGCTTCCTGCTCGGCCAGTTGCTCCTCAGGAATCTCGATGCCCTTGCGCGCAGCACCCGCTCGCGCGACCTCGCTCATGGTCTTGGCCGCGCTCTGCCCCGCCATCACGCCCGTGCGCGCACTGGGCCAGGCGAACAGAAAATCAGGCTCGTAGGCCCAGCCGCACATGCCGTAGTTACCCGCACCAAAACTGGCGCCGATATAGAGGCTGATCTTCGGCACCCGCGTGTTGCTCACCGCCTGAATCATCTTTGAGCCGTGCTTGATCATGCCGGCCTGCTCGTACTCGGTGCCGACCATGTAGCCGGTGGTGTTCTGGAAGAAGATGATCGGCAGATCCGCCTGATCACAGGCCTGAATAAACTGCGCAACTTTGGTGGCGCCGTTCGGGTCGATCGGGCCGTTGTTACCAATCACTGCACAGGCAATACCGGTAATGCTGGCGTGGGCACACAGTGTAGAGGCGCCATAACGAGGCTTGAATTCCTCGATTTCAGAGCCATCGACGACCCGCGCAAGCACCTCGCGACAGTCGTAGGGCACTTTGGGATCGGTTGGCACGGCCCCCGCCAGTTGCTCCGCGGGATATTTCGGCGGCTCATAGGCACGACGGGGTATGGGCGTGGCGCGCCGATTCCAGTCCAGTCGCTCGAATACTTCACGTGCCTTCAACAGTCCGTGAGCGTCATCCTCCACGAGATACTCAACGCAGCCTGAGACGCTGGCGTGCATCTCAGTGCCACCCAGCTCGCGATCATTAGCAACCTCACCAGTGGCGGCCTTGACGAGCGCCGCACCGCCCAGTGCTGCCATGCCGTTCTCTTTCACGCCCATGA
>Ga0213859_10001052_pt1 | contig 12427 bp, 12 predicted proteins | sample PICome_2_FD_160133 | JGI IMG/M metagenome (GOLD analysis project Ga0213859, IMG submission 160133) | Coastal seawater microbial communities near Pivers Island, North Carolina, United States - PICO304 | ecosystem: Environmental > Aquatic > Marine > Coastal | place: USA: North Carolina... | reverse complement strand
TCATGATCCAGGTGCACGCCGACGTCTCAGCTTCAGTAGCGATTCATATCATCCCTGAGTGATTGTCTGAGGCGGGGCATTCGCCCCGCCGCTGTTTCCAGCGCCCGACCGCGCAAGCCCTAAGCTTGCGCTGCTTGAAGGCCATCTCCGCTGGTAGTTCCCCGTGACCAGAGGTAATCTATCCGGCCGTCCGGTGTTTAGGTGGCTCGCACGCCATTTAGCCCGACTAAATCGATGCGAGCATAAAAGGCAGTACCTTGGAGTCGGTCAAATCCCAAGATCCTGATGTCTCACGGATACGCATGCAGCCCCAGTCAGTCGAGGCAGAGCGTTCCGTTATCGGCGGTATTCTTCTAGCCCCTGAGAGCTGGGACGCGATCGCAGAGCTGGTCGATGCCGGTGATTTCTACCGGCCAGAGCATCGCGCTATTTTCCGGCAGATCGCACTGTTGGTTGATCGGAATGAGCCGATCGACGTGATCACCGTGGCCGACCGGCTGCTGGCGACCGGCGAGCTGGATGCTGCCGGCGGCCACACTTATCTCGCTGATCTGGTGGAGCAGACACCGACTGCCGCCAATGTCAGCGCCTACGCCAGAGCGGTTCGCGAGCGCGCACTGTTGCGCAAGCTGATTGGCGCCGCACAGGATATTGCGACAGCGGGTTTTAACCCCGAAGGGCGCAGTGCCGAGGAGCTGGTGGACGAGGCCGAGCGGCTCATCATGGCGGTGTCTGAGAGTGGCCCCAAGTCCGGTGGCCCTCAGGGTATGGCGCCGTTATTGACGGGCGCGCTAGAGCGAATTGAAGAGCTCTACAACACGGGAGGTGACATTACGGGCCTGACCACAGGCTTTATTGACCTCGATAAGCGCACCTCTGGTCTGCAACCCTCTGATTTGGTGATTGTGGCCGGGCGCCCCTCGATGGGTAAAACCAGTTTCGCTATGAATCTGGTCGAGAATGCGGCGGCGAATACGACAAAGCCTATCGTCGTGTTCTCCATGGAGATGCCAGCAGAGCAACTGGTGGTCAGAATGATGTCTTCACTGGGCAAGATCGATCAAACTCGACTGCGTAACGGTAAGCTGCAGCAAGACGATTGGCCCAAATTGTCTGCGGCCATGGCCAAACTCAAAGACACTTCAATCTTTATTGATGACACACCTGCGCTGACCCCAACTGAAGTTAGAGCGCGAGCGCGTCGCTTATCCCGCGAGCACGGTGATCTGGCGATGATCATGGTGGATTATCTGCAGTTGATGCGCGTGGCCGGCGCGAGTGAGGGGAGAACGGCAGAGATTTCCGAGATTTCCCGAAACCTGAAGGCGATTGCAAAAGAGTTTCGTTGTCCGGTGGTTGCGCTGTCGCAGCTGAACCGCTCTCTTGAACAGCGGCCCAACAAGCGGCCCGTTAACTCGGATCTCCGGGAGTCAGGCGCTATCGAGCAGGATGCCGATGTGGTGATGTTTATCTATCGCGATGAGGTGTATCACGAGGATTCCCCCGACAAGGGTGTGGCCGAGATTATTATCGGTAAGCAGCGAAACGGACCGATTGGCACTTGCAGGCTGGCGTTTCAGGGTGAATTTACCCGGTTTGAGAATCTGGCCCGCGATGATTATGCGGGTTACTGAGTCTGCCCCTTTTCTCGGCTAGTGCATCGCTTGTTTGATGACCCATTCATGACGACTGAATCTATTCGCTTCGATGCCATTCTCGACATGCTGGGCGGTGACCGGCAAGTGGTAGCAGCACTACTGACCAAGTTCAGCTCGGAACTGGTGTCCGATGTTGCGGCCAGTGAACATGTGTTGGCAGAGCAAGATGCGAACGCGCTGCGACAGATTGCACACCGTATAAAAGGAACCAGCGCCAACCTACAGGCCATGATGTTGTCCGCTGCGGCAAGAGAGCTCGAGCAGGCCTGCGTGGAGGCCAGCGAAACCGTGTGGCCCGTTAAGCAGCGGGTGATGGCGGAGCAGGCACAGCGAGTGCGCGATGATATCGAGGCGTGGATCGCTGCTCTTTAGTTCTGGGACATTAGCTCCAGAGCGTTAGCTCTGCTACGTCAATCCCGGAGCGAATCTCGAAAGCTTTATTTTGTGAGCCCTGAGAGCCGCGTGAACCGCTAACTCTGCCTCGGCCTGAGTACCGCCGGCGCGGCTGACTTCAGAGACCGATTTCTTTTCTTAATTTCGCCAAGTGCGTCACCTGCTCCTCGTGACTGGGAGCAGGGGTCTCCGGTGCAGACAGGGCAGTGCGTTCGGGCCCTCTAAGCGGTTCACCGCGGGCAGCCCGGCTCACCCAGCGCTCGTAATGCTCTCGATAAACTAGCCAGGTTTTACTTTCCGGCTCGTGGGCCAAAAAAAACCAGTCGCTATCACGTCCCGCTAAATAGACCGCCGGGTGTGACCACGCAACGTCGGTCTTGGGCGAGGGTGCTAAACAGGCCTCGCGGTAGGCGTCGTAGGGTGATGGCAAGCCGAGATCGCTCAGACACAGTCGGCAGGCTTCAATCATGCGGTTCAGTGTGGGTAGGTAGTCGCTGTGTTCAATGGCGTGTTGCGCCGCGCGCAGAATCACGGCGGTGGGGTAGGCGTCGAGTGCCTCCAACCACAACCGTTTCACCTGCTTGACCTGTTCGGCATCCGACCACGCGGCGTAGTACTGGTTGTGATAGTTAAGGCGAAACAGCGCAAAGACCTGGTTAATGGCCTCGATCCATTGTCCGTCCGGCGGTTCTGGCGCCTCAGTTGGCCCAACTGGTGTCGGTGAGGTCGTCGCTGAGACTTCGGTCTTTTGAACGATGTCCTGCGCCAGCGTTGCCACGTCCTGTTTGTCCGCCATTCTGATCTCCATGTCCTACAGCGCCACACTGTCTCTTCACGTGCTGCAGGAACTTGCTGTTCCATGAAGTGTGTACTTCGTTGCTATCCAGCCAGTACATCACAAATTCGGGTAGTAACGCCCGCGCTTGTTCCTCTGCGATACCCGCTAGTGCCAGCGTTTCATAGACTGATACATCCGGTTGCCAGTTGCGGGCGATGCGAGTGGGCTCGGTACTGTGGTGCATCTGGCTGGTGTGCTTCAGCCAGCGTCGTCGCACATGTTCCACAAAGCGCGAATTCACTTCCTTGGGTGGCCCGCCACGCTCACTCCAATAAAGGATGAACTCGGCGCGCACGGACTCGGCAAAGACAATATCTATCCCGGCTTGTGACAGAATATCGAGGGCATCCTGGCTGGGCACCCAGTCTCTGCCAAAGGGCAGCGGCTGATTAATTTCAAAGGCTGTGGTTCGCGGCGTCTGACTTTGCTGATGCTCGCGCCATCGTCCAAGCACAAACTGTCGAAACTGGGTATCGACCTCTCGCCCTTCCCCGGGGAGGAACTGTGTCGCAGCGCGCTCGATAAATTGACGTGGGATGCCGTGATTCAGACTCAGCAGCTCTTCCACGGCAGTAGAGGGTTGCCACGTCATGTTGTGTTGCGGTGTCGTACTGAGTGCCGTCATCGATGCTACAGATTCTGGCTCGTCTGTGAGCGCACTGAGCATCACGCTACCTGCTGACTCTCCCGGACGCTGTCGCAAAATCCCGAGTGACACGAGCTTGTTGATCAGGCGAGCGATGTGATCGGCGGACCAAAACGACAGCGTCTGCTGTAACTGCGAGAGGTTGATCGCGGTCCAGCCTCGATCATTCTCCAAGAGGCTACCCAGTGCCTGAAGCAGGACGGCCTCTTCCAGACCAATGGTTTCTGCCAGCTCCGGAGAGAAGGTCAGTTGTCGATCGGGAATGAGCGAAACGGAGGACATGCAAATGCGGTGGGTGCCAATTGGTCTGATAGGATACCGACTTAACTCCAGCAATACAGCACATACCATTAGATTCCGGAGAGCGTTGCGTGGCCAAGGCAAAAACGGCGTTTGTCTGCAATGACTGTGGGGCGGATTTCCCAAAATGGCAGGGCCAGTGTGGCGAATGCCACGCGTGGAATACGTTATCAGAAATCCGCTTGAGCGCGCCGGCGGGCAAGGCCCCCGGGCGATCGCCAGCTCGTGCCGGATATGCCGGAACGGTGGCCTCGGTGCAGCGACTCGAGGACGTCGCGGTTGTCGATTTACCTCGATTGGGCTCGGGTTTTGACGAGTTTGATCGGGTTCTTGGTGGGGGTTTTGTCCCGGGCTCGAGCATTTTGATCGGCGGGCACCCGGGTGCCGGCAAGAGCACGCTGTTGCTGCAGACACTGTGCCGGTTGGCTGAAGCCCAGCCAGCTCTGTACGTTACCGGCGAGGAGTCCCCCGAGCAGATTGCTATGCGAGCCAACCGGCTTGGATTGCCCACTGATGCGCTTCAGCTCATGGCGGAAACGGATGTCGACGCCATTTTGGCTTCCGCTGATGCACTGAAACCCAAGGTGCTGGTAGTGGATTCGATTCAGGTGGTACACAGCGAAGCGCTGACCTCTGCCCCTGGTAGCGTCTCGCAGGTACGCGATTGCGCTGCCCAATTGACTCGGTATGCCAAGCAGACTGGGACCGTGTTGATATTGGTAGGGCATGTCACCAAGGACGGCAGCTTGGCGGGTCCCAAGGTGCTCGAGCACATGATCGATTGCTCAATCCTCCTAGAGGGCGAGCACGACTCGCGATACCGCACGCTCCGCGGTCAGAAGAACCGCTTTGGCGCCGTGAACGAGCTGGGGATTTTTGCCATGACCGACAGTGGTATGCGTGAGGTCACGAATCCCTCTGCCATATTTCTCGATCGGTCAGAGCACATTGCTCCTGGTACAACAGTGGTTGTGGTCTGGGAGGGCACGCGGCCCTTGCTGGTCGAAATTCAAGCGCTTGTCGACGACAGCTCGTTGGGCAATCCGCGTCGCGTAACGGTGGGCTTCGAGCAGAATCGACTGGCCATGCTACTGGCCGTTCTGCATCGTCATGGTGGCATTCAGGTGGGTGACCAAGACGTGTTTGCGAATGTGGTCGGTGGCGTGCGTGTGATGGAGACGTCGGCAGACCTGGCCCTGCTGCTTGCGGTGGTATCGAGTTTGCGAGACAAACCGTTGCCACGAGATTGGGTGGTGTTCGGTGAGGTTGGGTTGTCTGGTGAAATCCGACCCGTCGCGAGCGGGCAGGAGCGGTTGTCAGAGGCTGCCAAGCACGGCTTTAAGCTGGCTATCGTGCCCAGAGCCAATGCACCGAAAAAAGTGATACCCGGGCTCAAAGTGATTCCGGTGACGAGGCTGTCCGAAGCGCTGGAAGCCGCTCAGTAGCGAGCGCTTGAGCTTGTCCCGATAGGCTTATTTCAACTTGCGATGTTTGACGCGGCTAGGAACTGCCGCTTCAGATCCAACGCGCTGCCGATAATCCTCCTCGTACTCTGAATAGTTCCCCTCGTGGAACACAACGCTACCATCATTCTCGTACGCCAGAATGTGCGTCGCGATGCGATCCAGGAACCAGCGGTCGTGAGAGATCACGAGGGCAGACCCTGGGAAGGCCAGCAGGGCTTCCTCCAGAGCACGGAGTGTCTCGACGTCGAGGTCATTGGTCGGTTCGTCAAGTAACAAAACATTAGCGCCTTGCTTGAGCAGCTTAGCCAAGTGCAGTCTGTTTCGCTCACCGCCCGATAGATCCTTGACGAATTTTTGTTGGTCAGAGCCCTTGAAGTTGAAGCGCCCGACATAAGAGCGCGAAGGCACCTCGTAGTTACCGATACGAATGATATCCAGCCCATCCGAGACTTCCTCCCAGACGGTCTTACTGCCGTCAAGATCGTCGCGAGACTGATCGACGTAACCCAGCTCCACCGTATCACCGACGATCACGTCGCCACCGTCCGGCTTTTCGAGGCCCATCAGCACCCGGAACAAGGTCGATTTCCCCATGCCGTTGGCACCGATGATGCCAACAATGCTGCCCTTGGGCACCACGAAACTGACGTCTTCAAACAAGAGCCGATCACCAAACGTCTTACGCAGCCCGCTTACCTCAATGACTTTATCGCCCAAGCGAGCACCGGGAGGAATGTAGATTTCGTTCGTCTCATTGCGGCTCTGAAATTCTTGAGAATTCAACTCCTCGAATCGTTGCAGTCGCGCCTTGTTTTTAGCCTGACGTCCTTTGGGGTTGGATCGAACCCATTCGAGTTCTGCTTTGATTGCCTTCTGGTGCGAGGCTTCTTGTCGCTGTTCTTGCTCAATACGCTTTTCTTTCGCCTCTAACCATGTGGAGTAATTTCCCTCGTAAGGAATGCCCCGCCCGCGATCCAACTCAAGAATCCAGCCAGCGGCGTTATCGAGGAAATAGCGATCGTGTGTAATGGCCACCACGGTGCCGGGGAAATCTTCCAGAAAGTGCTCCAGCCAAGCCACCGATTCGGCATCGAGGTGGTTAGTGGGCTCATCCAAGAGCAGCATATCGGGCTCCGAAAGTAGCAACCTGGCGAGCGCGACACGGCGTCGTTCGCCTCCTGAGAGCGTATCGACGTTGGCCTCCCAGGGTGGCAGTCGCAGTGCATTGGCTGCGATCTCGAGGCGCGTATCGAGGTTGTGCGCGTCTTTCGCTTGAATAATGTCCTCAAGCCGAGCCTGCTCCCTCGCCAGTGCATCAAAGTCAGCATCGGGCTCGGCATAATCGGCATAAATCTTTTCGAGCCCGGCGAGCGCATCAATCGCCTCCTGAACACCCTCTTCAACATTGCCGCGCACATCTTTTTCGCTGTTGAGTTGAGGCTCTTGAGGTAGGTAACCGATTTTGATGTCCGGTTGTGGTCGCGCTTCCCCCAAAATGTCGGTGTCGATCCCCGCCATGATCTTAAGCAAGGTCGACTTGCCTGCACCATTGAGGCCCAATACGCCAATCTTGGCGCCCGGGAAGAACGAGAGCGAAATATCTTTCAGAATTTCTTTCTTGGGCGGGACAATTTTTCCGACCCGATTCATGGTATAGACGTACTGTGCCAACGCTAGACTCCGATGGTAGTGAGCGGACAGGGTTATATGATGGTTGCCAACCGCGCTGTCCTGATTACAGGCCGTCGAGTGTACTGAAACCGGGGTACTGCTGGCTATCGGAGCCGGCTAGACCACCGTGAGCGCCTCGCGCAAATTGACGACTTGTCTTCCAGTAAGTGATGCAGGGTCACGTGCGCCGCGACTCACTCTTCGCGTATTTCCACGATGGTGGATTTGATAATGTCCTCGAGTTTTTGCTCGGTCTCGTTCCACACCACGAGCCGTTCGCTGCTCGGGTTCGATGGCACGTTCGCCTCGCGGAACTCGATGGTTTTGGTTTCGCCAGTCTTCCAATGTTTAAAGGTCATAAACTTTTTGGGCACGCTGTCGATTCCTCTTCGCTGCATTCATTGGCTCTCGCCAATACATACGACGAGTCGTCTTCAGCGGAGCACTCAATTTGTCATGAGCGCCAGAATTGTTTTGTGAATCACGCGTATCCCGTTTAGGGGTTGTTGCCCCGGTTGCGCATGAAGCAGCTCCGGGATTCGGCCCGCAACTTGCGAATCAGTAGAGAACGAGTGTGGTGACCCGCAGTGGGAATGCCCTCAAATCGCAATAGGTGCGCTACTGGGGTCCTGCTCTTCCTGGTAATCGGAGGGCATCAACTCTTCGTGAAAGGACTCGGCTTCAAAGGTATCCTCGTCGAGGATGTCGGCGATGTGGAAAAGCGCGTCGCCCGCGTAAACCAAAGGCAAGTTCGAGCGACCAATAATGACGCCGGCGGAGGGTGCGCTGACCTCGGTTTCTTCGATGCCAAGAGGGTCGGCAATGAGGCCAATCACTTGGCCCTCGCTCACCTGTGCGCCAAGGGGCACCAGCACTCGGTGTATGCCGCTTGCGGGCGCCCTGAGCCATTGTGTTTGGCGGCTGAAGATTGGTTTGGTGCGAGCCTTGGATCGGCTTTTTCGCATCATGCCCAGATGTCGCATGACATTGATGACGCCCTTGACTCCGGCGCGAATGTAAACTTCATCGAAGCGCAAGGCCTCGCAGCTTTCGTACAAAATGACGGGCACGCCCAGCTCGGTCGCGCACTGCCGCAAAGATCCGTCTCTAACAGCAGAGTTGATGACTAACGGTGCTCCAAAAGCTTCTGTCATGGCTCTCACCACAGGGTCACTCAGTTCTGCCCGGATCTGCGGGAAGTTACTGCGGTGTCTGCCCCCAGTATGGAGGTCGATGCCGTGGGTGCAGTTCGATACGATTTCCTGCATAAAAGTGTGGGCGACACGCCCAGTCAGCGAACCACTAGCTGACCCGGGAAAGCTCCGGTTCAGATCTCTGCCATCGGGCAGATAGCGAGAGTGAGAAATCACCCCGTAAACATTGACAATAGGAATGGCGACCAGTGTGCCGCGCAGTTTTTTTGCGTCGACTCGTTTGAGCACACGGCGGATGATCTCGATGCCATTGATTTCATCGCCATGGATGGCTGCACAAACAAACAGGGCTGGGCCCGCCCGCCGCCCATGAATCACGTGTGCCGACATCGCCAGATCATCGTGAGCATAGGTAGGCGCCACGGGTATTTCGATGGTGCGGACCTCTCCGGGCGCAATGACGGCGTCGCCAATCTTGAAATGGTTGGCTGTTTGCACTGCGCTGCTATGTGGCGCGGACACGTCCTTACCCCTTTACTCGTCGCTTAGACTTTCCGGTGTGCACGTGAGATTCGATGAACTCGATGATCTTGCCCGCTACATTGACGCCGGTGGCTTCCTCGATACCTTTGAGCCCTGGTGATGAATTGACCTCCATCACCAGCGGTCCCCGATCGGATCTCAAAATATCGACACCCGCAACGTTGAGCCCCATGGTTTGCGCAGCCTTGATCGCGGTCCTGCGCTCCAATGCGCTGAGTTTTGTCAGTCGGGCGCTCCCGCCACGATGCAGATTAGAGCGGAACTCGCCCGCGGCCGACGTCCTCTCCATTGCGGCGACGACCTTGTTACCGATAACAAAGCACCTCACATCAGAACCGCCCGCCTCTTTAATAAATTCTTGTACGAGGAAGTCTGCGCCTAGCTCTTTAAATGCGTCGATTACTGATTCAGCTGCTTTCGCAGTCTCGGCAAGAACGACGCCACGCCCCTGCGTTCCTTCCAGCAGTTTGACCACGACCGGAGCGCCGCCGACAAGTTGGATGAGCTGTCGCGTATTGGAGATATCGTGGGCAAAACCCGTTGCGGGCATGCCCAATCCCTTGCGAGACAGCAGCTGTAGTGCTCTCAGTTTGGACCGCGATCGACCCAGCGGAATGGAACCCACCAGAGAATAGGTATCCATCATTTCAAATTGTCGAATGACTGCCGTACCGTAGTTCGTGATGGAGGCACCAATGCGCGGAATGATGGCGTCTAGGTGCTCTAATTCCTGACCCCGATACCAGACCGAGGGTTTGGCCGAGCTGATGTCCATGTAGCACTTGAGCGTATCGATCACGCGGCAGTCGTGGTCGGAAGCTAACGCTTCTTCAAGGAGCCTGGATGTGCTGTATAGCTTAGGATTGCGGGAGAGGATGCCTATTTTCATGGGGTTTCCGGGGGCTGATAGCGATCTCCACCCAGAAGGAAGGACCGCCTAGGCAAGACCATCGCGTCCTTGGGTAGCGCGGTGCGGCCGAGCAACATTGAAAATCGCATTGTACTGCGGTCCGTGAGCGTTATGTCGATCGGTGCTCGATAATGACCGTTGTGAACGGTACTCCGAATCACGGCGCGTCGCTCCGTCTTCCCCCCCGAGTCTGTCACCTCGCGGAAGTCGATAATCCTAGCTTCGCAGAGGTCGTGGGTTTCATGCGAGCCCACGGCAGGTCGAACGCGGAACCGCACCCAATCGGTGCCCTCTCTATCAAAAAAGTGGATGTCGCCGGCGTGAAGAGCACTGGTTCGGGCACCCGTATCGACCTTTACCTTAATCCAAGAGAGGTTGAGGTCTGGCAGCGACAGCCACTCGCGCCAGCCCACTTGCAGCGGTGAAAGTGTTGATTTCAATCGACGGTCCTTGAGCCTACTAAGCGCCTGTATGTTAAGGGGTAGGCTGGCTCGGTTTTCCGCACAGCATTGGCCCTCGCATGAGCTTTCTCATAAACCAGCGCCGCAATCCTAAACGTAAACTGATGACAGTGAATAGGGTGTGACGGTTCATCACTTCGGTAGAGTTTGAATGTCTCAAGACTCTTCATCGGTGGAGAGACAAAAGCCTGACGTCAGAGCGCTGTTCGGCTACCATTCGCTCTCCATGACTATCAAACCAGCCGGAGTACTCCGGTTGACTCTTAGGATGTCACCATGAATCAAGCTGCAACACACTTGTCCCAGTACCTCGACCGAGATACTCAAACGATTGAAGCCTTTGACGCAGAGCTTTGGTCTGCCATGAGCGCCGAGACGACTCGGCAGGAACAGCACATCGAGCTGATTGCCTCCGAGAACTATTGCAGCCCGCGTGTACTAGAGGCGCAAGGCTCTGTGCTGACCAATAAATACGCCGAGGGCTACCCAGGTAAGCGTTACTACGGCGGGTGCGAATTCGTTGATCAAGCAGAGACCTTGGCGATTGAGCGCGCGAAGGCGTTGTTTGGCGCGGACTTTGCCAATGTGCAACCGCACTCAGGCTCTAGTGCGAATATTGCGGTCTTCCAGGCATTGCTGAAGCCCGGCGACACGGTTTTAGGTATGAGTCTTGCCGATGGCGGTCATCTGACTCACGGTGCCTCCGTGAACTTCTCAGGCAAGATCTACAATGCGGTGCAATACGGCATTGATCAGGATACGGGTCTGATTGATTACGACGCACTTCGAGAATTGGCCGTCGCCCATAAGCCGAAAATGATTATCGGTGGTTTCTCGGCCTACAGCCGTGTCATGGACTGGGCGAAATTTCGTGAGATAGCTGACGAAGTCGGTGCTTATTTGTTGGTCGATATGGCCCACGTTGCTGGTTTGGTAGCAGCAGGGGTTTATCCCAGTCCGATCCCTTTCGCCGACGTCGTGACGACAACAACACATAAAACACTTAGAGGCCCGCGTTCTGGTCTGATTTTGGCGCGTGCCAATGAGGCACTGGAGAAACAGTTCAACTCGGCGATCTTCCCGGGTGCGCAGGGGGGGCCCCTAATGCATGTCATTGCGGCTAAAGCCGTTGCGTTTAAAGAAGCGATGTCGCCTGATTTTGTGGTGTATCAGGAGCAGGTCATTCGCAACGCGCAGGCGATGGCGGAAACTTTTGTCGCCAATGGTCACAAGATTGTGTCAGGCGGGACGGACAACCATTTGATGTTGCTCGATCTTATCGGAAAGGAGTACACCGGTAAGGATGCTGATGCGGCGCTCGGGGAGGCCTACATCACCGTCAACAAAAATGCGGTGCCCAATGATCCGCGGTCTCCCTTCGTTACCTCCGGTCTTCGCCTGGGAACGCCGGCGATTACAACGCGTGGATTTGGTGTGGCAGAAACCGAGCAGTTGACCGGTTGGATCTGCGAGGTACTGGCCTCTTTGGAGGCTGGCACGTCCGATCAGGTGATACCGGTTGTTCGCGAGCAGGTGAAGGCACTCTGCGCCACCCTGCCGGTTTACGCGCGCTAAGGGGAAGGGTGCTGTTTTTCAGCAGCGGCTATTGTTGTGCACTGTCCTTTCTGCAGCACTGACGAAACCAAAGTGATCGATTCGCGTCTGGTGGCAGAGGGCGCGCAGGTGCGTAGGCGCCGAGAGTGCCTGAGTTGTGCTGAGCGATTCACCACTTACGAGGCCGCCGAGTTGGTTCTGCCTCGGATTATCAAACAAGATGGCAGTCGGGAGCCTTTCGACGAGGAAAAGCTGCGTTCGGGTTTGCTGCGGGCATTGGAAAAGCGCCCTGTGTCGGTCGAGAGCATCGAGGCTGAAATCGACCAGATCAAGCATCGCCTGCGTGCTACAGGCGAGAGAGAGGTGAAATCGCTGCAGGTCGGAGAGCAGGTAATGGATTCGCTGAAAGCGCTGGATCATGTGGCTTATGTGAGGTTCGCCTCGGTATACCGGAGCTTTCAGGATTTGGCTGAATTCCGCGATGCTATCGAGTCTTTAGAAGCCGAGCCTCAAGCGCAAGCGCCTCATATCATTGAGTCCAGTGGAGAGGGTGCTCCGTGACCCCTGAGCAGGATCGCGCCTTTATGGAACGCGCGATCACTGCTGGCCGCCGCGCTCGCTATTGGTCAGCACCAAACCCGCCAGTGGGTTGTGTGCTGGTTAGAGATGACATCGTGATCGGCGAGGGCTTTACGCAGCCCGTCGGTGAAGCCCACGCTGAAGTGATGGCATTGACTGCGGCTCGCGAGGCGAATGGCATGAATGCCTGCTGCGGTGCCACGGCCTATGTCACCCTTGAACCTTGTAGCCATCAGGGCCATACCGGACCTTGC
>Ga0213859_10001050_pt1 | contig 12433 bp, 15 predicted proteins | sample PICome_2_FD_160133 | JGI IMG/M metagenome (GOLD analysis project Ga0213859, IMG submission 160133) | Coastal seawater microbial communities near Pivers Island, North Carolina, United States - PICO304 | ecosystem: Environmental > Aquatic > Marine > Coastal | place: USA: North Carolina... | reverse complement strand
GAGGGGGCGCAGTACGCCATAATCTTATTTAAAGATTTATTATATATTATTTTATAATATATAATGAGTAAAATTTGTTCAATCTGTAGTAAGGATTTATCATTAGACAACTTTTCTACTAAGAAAAGTAATAAAGACAATCTTGATTCAAGATGTAAAAAATGTGTTACTGAATACAAAAAGAAATTGTATAGTACAAAAAAATCAAGAGAATATAAAATCTATGATTTTGATATGAACTCAACTGAATGGCAAGTCGGAAAAACTAAAGGTAGTGTCTCTCAATGGTACGATAAATATAAAGCTAGGACGTATGATAAAGAAGGACTTATTAAAGAAGAATTATTCAAGACACATGAAGAAGCTGAAAATTTTGTCCGTAAAACTTCTCATGAAAACGGTCATACTAAAAACATGATAAGGAAAGTTGATGACTACATTGAAGTTAAAATTGATGATGATCATATAATGAAAACCGATATAAAATTTTTAGATTTATGTCAATCAAGATGTATATGCAAAGGTAAAGGTGGTAATAAAAATGCTAGTTATTATCCAAAAATCTCTATAGATGGTAAAGTACACAATTTTCATAAGTATATTACCGGATTTGAAATGACTGATCATATCAATAGGGACACATTTGATAATAGACTCCAAAACTTACGAGAAACCACGCATAAAGAAAACAATAATAACAGAGGGTCTAATAAAAAATATGATAGTAATCATATAATGGGTATCCGGTATGTACAAAGGGATAATGCATGGCAAGCTCGTATTAAGCAAGATGGTAAAGAGTATTCAAAACAATTTTCAGTAAAAAAATTTGGAGAAAATGGGGCAAAAGAATTAGCTATTAAAGCTCGTGATGAATTTATTTCAAAATTTAATTCAAATAATAAATAATATAGAATAACTAAAATACTAAAAATATTTATAGATTTTATTATAATCTATAAACTAATGAATTTGAAATTTTTAGATTACATAGAAATCGGTACTTCCGATTTTGATACAGAAATAGAAAAAGATGACTCTAAGATAGGCTTTTCTATAGAACCATTGAAATTTTATTTAGATAAACTTCCAGAAAAAAAAGATTGTAAAAAAATAAATTGCGCAGTATCCGATTTTGATGGTGTTATTTCTATTCATTATATAGATGAAGAAGATATTAAAAACTATAATCTACCTGATTGGACTAGAGGTTGTAATAGCGTTTTGAAAAATCATCCTACTATAACTTCTTTATTAAACAATAATCATCCTGAAATTTTTAAAAATAAAACAATTCCTTGTTTTTCTTTATTATCCATCTTAAATACCTACGATGTCTTTTGCTACTATTTAAAAATAGACACTGAGGGTCACGACACAACTATACTCAAACACTTATTCACCAACTTTGAAAATAATACTTCTTTACCTCATAAGATATTATTTGAAAGTAATATACTATCAGATAAAAATGAAGTTGATAATATTATAAAATTAGCAGAAAGTATAGGTTATGAGTTAATTGTAAGAAAACATGATACTTTATTGGAACTAAATATTAATAAAGTATCAAATAGATTTGATTTTTCTCCTCAAATAAAAAATTACTATATACCTAACTACCCTTTTAATTACGATCCAAAAAATTTACCACATGAAAATTCTCTTTTAGGTGCTCAAAAATACTGTATAAAAAATAAATGTACTGGTGTTACTTTACAAGATGGCGTATATGAAGTAAGATCTGGTGGAAAAATACTGTATACAGATATTCCTAACGTAATATCATGGATTTTTATTTAGATTTATTATCTAATAAGATAATAAATAGAATGTCAGACGATGATCGTGTAAACGAAGTTTTAATTAAATGGCAAAAAGCTAAAGATGAAATAAAATTCTATCAAGAAAAATGTGATAAATACAGAGAATTTATAAAAAATGTAATGGACAAAGAAGATACAAACGTTTTATCTAGAAAAGATTTCGTAATAAGTAGACGTCACGACTCTAGAAGAACTTTATCTAAATCTAACGTTCCAGAAGACATTTGGAATAGATTTTCTACAGTAACTTACTACGATACATACAATTTAAAGAAGAAAAAATAGTTTAATAAATTTATTATAATCTATAAATAAATGGCTGATGAACAAAGAACTACTACAGATTCGGAATTACCTACCCCTGATAATCTCAACGATTCCTCGCAAGATAAATCAGAACAACTCGTTTCAACCACAACCGAAACAAACAATAATAACAATGAACCCAAAGACGACTCTCCAGATGAGATTGAAGAAGTACCTTTAGACGATAAAGAAGAGGTAGATGTCACAGAAAAAGCAATTCAAACACTTTTAGAAAAGATTAAATCAACTTTAGAAGATTCTGATTTAACACCTATGAATATTTCTAGCATTGTCTTATCTTTGGTTGTTGCAGTAGAAGAATTTAAAGATCTTTCAGGAAAAGACAAGAAGAAAGTCGTACTTGATAGTATTGAAAAGTATATCTTATCTACTATTCCAGAAACAAATGAAATTAGATCTATACTTTTAGACATTTTAAGAGATTTACTTCCAGAGATGATTGAAATCATCATAGGTGTAGATAAAGGCCAATACAGAATTAAGGCAAAAAAAACGTGCAAATTGGGAGTAAAATTCCTGAAGAAGATGTTTCATTCCTCAGAAAACTGTATGATAATGTCTTATCATTTAATATCTTCCATGGTTAAAAAATTCAACGATAAGAAAAAGGAAAGACAATCTAAAAATTTAGATAAAAAAAGACAAAGATTACAACAACAATTAGAAAAACTTGATTCTTAATTATTTAATTATTTAAAACTTATTTATTAATAAATAAGTTTTAATATGAAAATAAATAATACTATTACAGCAGGAACTATTATTCATAATGGTGCTGAAAAAGAAATTTTCAACGCTTCAAAAATAGCATCAAATGATATAGTAAAAATTGATGATAATTCTATAAATACTAATGAAAATTATGAATATAATTTAATATATAACGAATCTTTAGAAAAATGGGAATATAAATTAATTCAATCAAACTCTCAGATAAATTCAGATTCTAATCAACAAAGTGGTCCTACTGGTGAAAAAGGACAAAAAGGAGAACAAGGACCAGAAGGACCAGAAGGACCTGCTGGACCACAAGGACCACAAGGACCACAAGGACCACAAGGACCAGAAGGACCACAAGGACCACAAGGACCAGAAGGACCTGCTGGACCAGAAGGACCTGCTGGCGAACAAGGTCCTATTGGTGCTGCTGGTGTTGGTATACAATCTGCAGAAGAAAATGATGGATTTTTAACATTAAATTTTACAGATGATACTAATTTTGTAACATCAAATAGTATTAAAGGTGAGAAAGGTTATGATGGAAGAATTATACCAGATCTTATTATTTGGAATAATGAAAATGATGATGCTAATACTAGTGGTACTTTAAAATATAACTTTAAATATGATAGAATATTATGGTCTCATTTTGTTTCAAATGGAGCTGGTAATATAGCTGTAAAGTTACCAAATCAATCTTCTATCTTTTATACTTTACCTGATGGTTGGAAAGTTGTAATATCAAATAATAATACAGGAGGTGCAGCTATAAAAGTCTATACAGGTAATACGGGTATTCATTTACATGTTTTAGGTAGCCATTTTGGAACAGTGGATAGTTATCCAGACGGATATGTTTTAATTCCATACAAAACTTTAACACTTATATGGAATGAAAATGATACTAAATGGTATGGTATTTCATTGTGTGGAAAAGATCATGCAACACCTAGTTATCCTGATGATGAATATGGTGAAATAAATAATCCACCACCTATAGTTAATTAATTAGATAATTTATTTTGCATATATTCAAAAACCTTTTGCATATCTATATCTTCACCAAATTCCTTTTTTACCTTATTATGAAGATTATTTAATTGTTGTTGTTGAGAATTCTTATTCATTCTAGAGATTTTAGCTGCTTGAAGTTTAGATTTTAAATTTTGTCTAAGTTCTTCACGATCTTCGCGAGACGAGCTCGCTCGTTGAGAAGACAAGCTCGCTTGATTAGTATACGACCGCACAGCGGTCTTCAATGAGTCCGTCTCTGACGGACGAATGTCTTCACGAGATTTTTCTTTGTCTGTCATTATTTATATAATTATAGTTAATTATATAAATATTTTTATTCAATTATCCCGAGTAACTCCAGTGAACACCACATTTCACACACGTACAGTATGTAGTCATAGGTTCATCCGCACTTCTCTCTTGACGTTGATAAGAAACAACTTTCTTGGATTTACATTTCTTACACTCGTTTACACCTTCTTCAACTTGAAACGGGTTAATCAAAAACTCATCTTGTTCATTTTGTTTCGTTTTTTCCTCTTCATAACAAGTATGATTCCATCCTACTTTTTGCCTTTTTAGATCTTGAACAATTGTGTTGAGTTTTTTACCAAGTTTTTTTGTGGAAACTATATCAAAACAAGTTTGATATGCTATTCTTTTCAATTCTGATTCTGAAAGATTATTAGTTTCATCAATATTTTTGATATTTTTCATAAATATATTTTTATTCTTTTCGGAATTTTTGAAAATTCCTTTGAGAATAGTCTCTGTGTTATCATAAACTTCGTTTTTTGACATCTTTATAATATGATTATCAATACAAAAATTAATTTTAAAAATCAATTTAATTTTCTTTAATAAAGTATGAGATCTTATAGAATAAAAAGAAATTTAGGTAATCATACAAAAAAAACTAATTGGTGGTTAATTTTATGTATAATTTTATTGATTTGTATTATAGCTTCTTTATCTATTTATATAATCTACAATAATTTAAAAGAATATTACCAACACGATTTACCTAAATTAAACGAATTGACAGAAAAAATGGAAGGAATACATGAGAAATTGGACGATGTAACAGTCGTTCCTGCTAACAAGAGTTATACAATAAATAAATCTAAGATTCATCTCTGTATGAAAGATAAAAATGGATCTTATTATGATGATAATATGCTCACATATGTTTTAATTCATGAACTTGCTCACGTAATTAGCGATAGTATTGGTCATACTCCTGAATTCTATGAAAATTTTGATCAATTATTGTTAAAAGCTGAAGAAATGGGTATCTATGATAGTAGTAAACCTCCTTTAGAAAATTATTGTACATAATAAATGATTAGCGCTAGAAAAAATAAAGAAGTTTCTTTAGTAACTATTATAGAGAAATTAACATTAGAAGTTAATAATATGAAAAAGGAAATTTCAGATTTAAAAGAAATTGTAAATATTCAAACAGATATTATAGAAAATTTAGTCAATAATAACTCTAATAAGGATACTATCGGAACAGCCTTCTCCCTAACAGATTTGTTCACCAAAGATTCTCCGCGAGCGGATTCTTCCACTAAAAATACTCCAAGTAAAGTAAATGCACCAGTTGAACAAGACGAACTTGTGAGTAATTCAACAAAAAGCTCTTCTCATCTAGAACTTAGGAAAAATACAAATAAACAATCTCAAAAATATCCTGTTCGACAAAAGGGATACTTAAAATCTACTCACTCTAGTAGAAAAGATTCTAAAAAAATCATATCAAATAAAAGGATTTATTAATTAAATATTAACTAATAAATCTACATACATTAATGAATACTATAAAATCACCTACATTATGTCTTAGTATGATAGTAAAAAATGAAAGTAAAATAATTTGTAGAATGTTAGATTCGGTTGTTGATATTATAGATACTTTTTGTATATGTGATACAGGTTCTGACGATAATACCATAGATATTATACAACAGTTTTTTGCATCAAAAAATATAAAAGGTAAAATTTTCTGTGAAAATTTTAAAGACTTTTCATACAACAGAAATTTATGTCTACAAAAATCTTATGGAATGTCTGATTATATACTTTTACTAGACGCTGATATGTTACTTGTATTAAATAATTTCAACAAAACAGATATTCTAGCATCTTCAAAAAATTATTTCAAAATTTTACAGAAAAATAGCTCTATTAGTTACTATAACACCAGAATCATTAAGAATAACAATAAATATAACTATATAGGTGTTACACACGAATACTTAAATATAAATGATGATAGTACTCCTCGTATTTTAGACAAAAATACTATTTATATAAAAGATATCGGAGACGGAGGTTGTAAAGATAACAAATTCAAAAGAGATATCTCCTTATTATCAGAAGCTCTAAAAGTTGATAAAGATAATCCTAGATACTGTTTTTATCTAGCAAACTCATATCTAGATATAAATGATTGCGAAAATGCTATAAAATTTTACAAAAAAAGATTACAATTAAAAGGCTGGAATCAGGAATTATGGTATAGTGCTTATAGAATAGCTTTAGCTTATCAAAAATTAAATCAAGATGAAAAATACTTATTTTGGTTATTTAAAGCTTATGAAATACTTCCTGATAGAGCTGAAAGTATATACAAAATACTTCAGTATCATAGAATAAAAGGTAACTATAATTTATGCTCTTTGTTTTATAACATAGGTAAATCAATCATTCAAAAAAATATCTCTAGAGAACATTTCTTGTTCATGGAAAATGACGTATATACCTATCTATTTGACTATGAATACACTATATTCGCTTACTACTTGAAAAAATTTGATATAAATATTCGCGTTGTAAATATATTAAACAATTCTTACAAAAATAACATCAGATCAAAACTTTTGGAAAATTTGTTTTTTTATAACATAAAACTTTATCCTAAAAATACTATCTCTTTCACAGACGAAACTAATATCTATAACACTTCAGAAAACAAACACATAAAATACTATTCTAGTAGTAGTTGTTTGATACAAAATCCATCAGATAACGGTTATATAATGAATGTTAGATACGTTAACTATTATATAAATGAAAACGGCTTTTATACTTGTTATAAAGATATATATAATAATCATTGTATTTGTACTAAAAATAAATTTGTAAAATTAGATCATAATCTAAACATAATTACTTCTTCTTTTTTATCAAAAAATGATATATTCAATTCAAAAGAAAAATCAACATATTATGGCATTGAAGATATAAAAATTTATAACTATAAAAACGATATATTTTATATAGGTACAAAAATACAAGAGAATTCATCAGAGAGATCTAAAAATATAGGAATAACTACAGGTCTATACTTTCCATTTTCGGAAATACCTTATTACAATGATAATAAAATTATTACTCAAAACTTTAAAAAATCTAATTGTGAAAAAAATTGGGTTTTTACTATATATCAAAATCAACTTTGTATAGTATATCAATTCTATCCATTAACTATATGCAAACAATATAGCTCTCCTCATGACGTTTTAACCCCTATTATTCAAAAAGATATGCCTAAAATTTACCAAAATGTAAGAGGTTCAACTTGCGGATTTGTTTATAACGAAGAAATATGGTTTGTTAATCATTTAGTAGCATTCACTACACCAAGATCTTACTATCATATGATATCCGTTTTTGATAAAGATATGAATCTTTTAAGATACTCTGCTCCTTTTTCTTTTGAAAAAATGAAGATAGAATTTTGTCTCAGTATTGTCGTAGAAGATGATAGAGTATTAATAAATTACAGCACTTTTGATAGATCTACAAAAATCTCTATTTTTGACAAACATTATATAAATTCTATTTTAATATTTAATAATTAAATTACTATAATAAATGAAAGACAATTTAAACATAATTTTTGTTCTTGCTTTAAGCATCGCTTCTGTTATAGCCTCTTTCATCGTTTCTGTGATTTCAACTAAAAAAAATAAACATTTACCGGTAAAACTATCAAATCATAAAGAAAATAATCAACTATTATTATCTGATTACAATAGCATGGATAATAGTGAAAATAATGACGATAATACAAAAATTTCTAATAAAGATACAACACATTTTCTCACTTGGAATCTTGATAATCATGAAACTCCTCCTATTAAACATCATCCCTCGTCCTCTAGAAAAAAAAGAAAATCTTTAAAAAGGAAAAAAAGACATACTAAACCTTGGTACGATAACGTCTTGTAAAAAATAAATTGATATTTCTTATATTTATAGCTATAATGTATAAATATAAGTCCATATGGGAATCAAATCGTTAAATAATCTATTAAAAAAGTATGAAAATATTCACAAGGTTATTCACCTTTCTGAATATGCTTATAAAAAGGTCGCTATTGACACAAGTCTATTCGTATTCAAGTACAAATTTGTTATGGGCGAGGAATGGCTGAAAGCTTTTGTTAAACTCATAAATTGTCTTAGAGAAAATCAAATTCATTGTATCTTCATTTTCGACGGAAAAGCTAGTGATTGCAAAAAATTTGAACAAGAAAGACGTAAGCAAAGTAGAGAAAAAGATAAAGAAAAACTATTTGAATTACAAGATGCATTAGACACTTATTATCAGACATCTGAAATTTTACAATGTTTGATAGATTTAGATAAGAAATTGAAGAGTAAATCAAAAGATAAAGGAGTTCGTTTACTAAAATCTTCACAAAACACTAATCAAAAAATTGATATTGATGCTATTGAAAATTATATCAATATGACTAAATCTAGAACGGTAGATATAACACCTAAAGATTTTGAAACCGCTAAAAACCTTTTTGATTTAATGGGTATTCCTTATCACATTGCTCCTGAGGAAGCTGAAACCTTGTGCAGTGATTTGTGTAAACTAGCTGAAGTTGATGCAGTTTTAACTGAAGATACTGACGTTTTGGCTTATGGTTCTCCTATTATGCTTTGTAAGATAAATACCTATAATGGTACGTGTACTGAAATTAATCATGAAAACATGTTAAATGAATTAGATTTACAATATAGAGAGTTTTTAGATCTATGTATTTTTTGCGGAACTGATTATAATACAAATATACCGGGTATAGGTGTTATGAAGTCTTACGAAATCATTAGTAAATTCAAAAGTATAGAAGCTTTTGAAGATCATGTTATAGATTTACGAGAAAATAATAAGAAGATGAAAAAATATGAAAGTCAAGCTATAGATAATTTTATGGTATTGAATTATAAACGAGTTAGAGAATTATTTACTGAATATAAGACATGCGAATTAAAGGTTAAATATTGCAGAGAACCCGATTGGGAAAAATTAAGTGAGTTTTTATTTTATCATAATTGCAATATGGATATATCTACTATAAAAAAGTCATTTGAGCCTCCCGAAATCGTGTTTGAAGATTAAAAATGAAATGATTTTAATATATTTTGATTAAGATTTTATCAAAATATATTATAAAAATTATGTCTAAATCTTATAAAAAAAATTTTTGTAAAACTTGTGGTATACAAGCTTGTTTTAATTTTAAACATGAAACTTTTGGTTTATATTGTAAAACTCATTGTAAACCAAATATGATTAATGTAAATAGCCCAAAATGTATTAAATGCAAATTGAAACAACCTTATTTTAACAAACCAGGTGAAATCAAAGGATTATATTGTGGTGATTGTAAACAACCAGATATGATTGATGTAAAGAACCCCAAATGTATTAGTTGTAAAGAAAAAAGACCTACTTTTAACAAACCAGGTGAAACCAAAGGATTATACTGTATGGATTGTAAAGAACCAGATATGATTGATATAAATAGCCCAAAATGTATTAAATGCAAAGAAAAAAGACCTTGTTTTAACAAACAAGGTGAAACCAAAGGATTATATTGTGGTGATTGTAAAGAACCAGATATGATTGATGTAAAGAACCCCAAATGTATTAGTTGTAAATTGAAATTCCCTTATTTTAACAAACCAGGTGAAACCAAAGGATTATATTGTGGTGATTGTAAAGAACCAGATATGATTGATGTAAAGAACCCCAAATGTATTAATTGTAAATTGAAACAACCTTATTTTAACAAACCAGGTGAAACCAAAGGATTATATTGTGGTGATTGTAAAGAACCAGATATGATTGATGTAAAGAGCCCCAAATGTATTAATTGTAAATTGAAAATCCCTAATTTTAACAAACCAGGTGAAATCAAAGGATTATATTGTGGTGATTGTAAAGAACCAGATATGATTGATGTAAAAAGTCCTAAATGTATTAAATGTAAAAAAATAGCATCATATGGAATTCCTTGTAATATGCCAAATAGATGTAAATCTCATAAAGAAGAAGGAATGATTATTAGACCTCGTGGAAAATGTAGTATTAAAAAATGTAATGAAGTTGCTACTTATGGAGTTCATAAACCTATTCATTGCGAATTTCATAAGAGTTCTAATGATGAAAATCTAGTAGAAAGGAAATGTATTAAATGCGAAAGTATTGATATTATAATAGATGGATTATGTGTTAATTTTTGTGGATTAACAGAGAAGCATAAAGAACTCAAAAAACATCAAAAAATAAAAGAAAAAAGAGTATTAAAAATATTAGAAGAAAAATTTATGAAACCAACAGAATATAATGTAAGAGTTAATAGAGATTGCGGAGGAGTTAATTCAGAAGAGAAAGAGATAGGATTTGATTTTGGAGATTTTATAGTATTTGTAGAAGTAGATGAAAACAGACATAAATCTTATTGTGAATTAGGAGAGATAAATAGAATGAAAAATATTTATATGAATGAAGGAGGTATACCTATTATATTTATAAGATATAATCCAGATAATTTTAAGGATGATAAAAACAAAACAAAAAGATTATCGCAATCAAAGAGAGAAGAAATATTGATAAAATGGTTGAATAAGTATAAAAATGAAGGATTAAAATATAATTTGAGTGTAAATTATTTGTTTTATGATGGATGGAAAGAAGGAGAAGTATTTGAATATGAGATTAATCCATATAGTATAGAAAATGAATTTAAATGTGAAAAAACAAATAAAATATTTTATATAAAATCTCAGTATGAAGAACACTTGAAAAAATTAAAAAATTTTAATATATTTTGATTAAAAGAATATCAAAATATATTATAAGATTATAATTAATATATATAAATATGACTAAAGAACAACATATATGCGAATTTTGTAATAAGTCATTTACGACGAAAGGTAGTTTGAAACATCATATGAATACGACAAGAAAATGTTTAGAAATACAAGGGATAGAAAATCATTCAATAGAATGTAATTTTTGTAAACTTAAATTTCCTAGTATACTATCTTTGAATTTTCATAAAAAAAATGATCCAGAATGCTTAAAAATACAAGCTGATAATAAAAATCTATATAGTTGTGACAATTGTTTTAAACATTATGTTTCTAAAAGAGCTTACGCAACTCATATTAAACATTGTAGCTTAGTAACTTATGATAAAGAGTATTATATTGTCAAACTCAAGGAATCAGAAGAATCTAACAGAAAATTAAGAGAATATATGGAAAAATGCTCTCAACATACAAAAAAATTAGAAGATGAAAATAAAGTATTAAGATCGGTTATAAAGATAAAAAAAGATAAACTAAATAATTTACCTGATTTTAATAATGATTTTGAGTAATTTTTTTTTGATCAAAAAAATCCATATAAAAACAAAAAAAACACAAAAATTGTTTACATTTTTTTTTTGGTGCCATTTTTAAATTAATTTTTAAAAAGTTAAACTGTATACAATTTAATTTTTTAAAAAAGCACAAAAAAAATGTGCAAAATTTTCAAAAATTGTGGTGCCATTTCTGAAAATTGTGGTGCCATTTCTGAAAATTGTGGTGCCATTTTGAAAATTGTGGTGCCTCATTTTTTCTTAACCTGAATTTAAACTATAAAATAAATGGCACCAAAAAAAATTGTGGTGCCATTTCTGAAAATTGTGGTGCCATTTTGAAAATTGTGGTGCCGGTTTTTAAAGACTGATTTAAACTATGAAATGATTTTTTAATTTTTTTTATAAGAAAATAATTTTATAAAAAAAATTATTTTCTTTATTAATATAAATATATATGATCAACAATAAATTTATTTGTAATTACTGTAATTCGGAATTTGAATATAACAAATCATTATTAAGACATCAAAGGAGTAATAAAAAATGTCTAGAAATTCAAGAAAAATCTTCTATTGATTATAAATGTACTTTTTGTCGGACATCTTTTACAAGAAATAGTAGTAAATTAAGACATGAAAAAACTTGTAAACTCAAAGTAAATACTCTTGATTCAGATGAAGAGGAACTTAGCGACGATGAGTATAAATTCTGTACGAAAGAAGATCGTATAAAATATCTTGAATACCAATTGAAACAAAAAGATATTATAATAAATAAAATCAATAAATTAATATTTCAAAGAGATGAAGAAATAAAGACACTACAAGATGACAATAAAACATTAATCTTACATTATCAAAAAGAGAT
>Ga0213859_10001045_pt1 | contig 12465 bp, 10 predicted proteins | sample PICome_2_FD_160133 | JGI IMG/M metagenome (GOLD analysis project Ga0213859, IMG submission 160133) | Coastal seawater microbial communities near Pivers Island, North Carolina, United States - PICO304 | ecosystem: Environmental > Aquatic > Marine > Coastal | place: USA: North Carolina... | reverse complement strand
GTAGGAGGCGAAATCCGTACAGGGGTCCACATCCGTATCGAACCAGGCCGGATCGAATCCGGTGAATTCAGAAGAAGAGGATCCATTGGCCGGCGGCCCATCGGAACAGGCGACCACAGAGGCCAGTCCCATGAGACAGATGTACTTTTTCATTTGTCGTTTTATTTTTCTCATTGGTTGATCCAGGATCTTCTCAACTGCATCTGTTGCTCATGGGGGGCATCGTCCACACCCATGATGTGTCTGTAGGTGACCGGATAGCTCAATGCTTTTCCCTTGAGTTTCTTTTTCTTCCACTTGCCTTTCTTCTCTCGCAGCACCACCAACTCCACTTTGTCTCCCGGACGCGTGTCTGCATAAAAGGAACTGAAGATGTCGCGTGCACTCTCGATGGTCAATTCCGCTCCCTGCAACTCCAGCAGACGGTCTCCGCTCATCAATCCCATATCTTCTGCCATGGGGCTCAGGCCTTCATCGTCGTAAAGGAACAACAGTTCCTGTTCGGCATCGTAGGAAATGCCCAATTCGCCAAAACCCACCTGATCGACGGCACGGGCCTCTTCATAGAGAATGCCCGCCTGTGCCAGCAGGCCTTGCAGCGGCAATGGTGCAGCTCCCTCCACATATCTGGCAAAGAATTCATCGAGGCCACTGCCCCAGCGCTCGGACAGGTAGCCAAAGAGGGCATTGTCCACAAAAAAGGTGTCCGGGCCAAAATGCTGACCCAGGTCGTTCATCATATCCAGCAGGCCATGTTGGCCCTGACTCTCAACACGCAGCTGCAGATCCAGACACATGGCGATCATGGCGCCTTTGTCGTAGACGCTGTTGTATTCATCATTGAAGAGATCGAGAACGTGCTCGCTCATCACCGTCATGGGCAGGTAGGGATCGTAATTGTCTGCAGAGCGCAACTTGCTTTCGAGCTCTGAGATGAACTCCTCAAAGGACATCAGACCCTGCCGGACCTGAACCAGGACGGAGGTATACTCTGTGACCCCTTCGTACAGCCAGAGGTGCTTGGACATACTTGGCGAATAGAAATCGAAGTCATTGATCTGCTGGGCATGAATGGCCAATGGCGTCACGATGTGCAGGAATTCATGCGCCACGATGTTGCGAATCTCCTGGCCCATGAGTTCAGGGTCGAATTCGGGCAAATAGAGCACCGTACTCGTCTGATGTTCCAATGCACCATATCCCATCACCGACGGATCGGGCAGGTCGGCGTAGATCAGGATGACATAGCGATCGGTGGGAAGGGTTCCGCCGAGATAGCTGCCTATGGCCTCGAGAACAGGCGCAGAGGATGCGAGCGCATCGGAAGCCGTGAGCGTTCCACCTGCCGAATGGACCGCCACAGTCACACGGGTGGAACCCACCATGGTGCTGACCGTATCTGGCTGTGCATAGAGAATGGGGCGGTCGTGCAACTCAAAATACGATCGGGCCCGAAAACGGTCCAGCGTATCCGAAAAAGCGATCCGCTCCAGCGCGGTGCTGCCCCACAATGCGGCGGACTTCTCCACATCCAGCGTATAAGGAACATTCTTTGCGCTTTGGATGTAGCCGACCATTCCAAAGAGATTGAAAAGAAAGGCATCCGGATCGAACCCAGTACCACCTGGACGAAAGATCTGGTCATCCGGGCCGTCCGCTGCATCAAAACTGTCGTCGATCTGGTATTGGATGCGGTACAATTCGCTGGCACGTGCAATACGCCATTTGTTTGTGTCCATCCGCTGAACAGGCAGCGTATCTCCCCTAGAATCCGTGGCGACAAAACCAGAGACGAAGCGACCAAAGTCCGAAATGTCATAGGTGCCCGGGACCACACGCGGCATGATGTAGTAGGCCGTATCCCGCTCGATAAGAGCAGGGATCAATTCGACGAGCAGCCGGTCTTCTTCGTATGAGTGGGTGGAAATGAATACCTGGCATTCATTGGCGCGCTGAATGGGCAGTTCCATGAACTGGGCATTTGCCCCGAAGCCGAACAGACATACCAATAGTAAAGGCCATTTATTCTTCATCGGTCCCGTATTTGATTTCGTGCGTGATCTCTGCCGCCTTGGCCAGCATGGCCGTCACCCCGCAGTAGCGGGTCAGGGAAAGATGTACGGCTTTTTCCATTTTGGGTCGTGCCTCCTCATGCATGCCCAAGACCGTGTAGACCACATGTATTCGGTCGTAGTATCTCGGGTGCTCCTCGGTGAGTTTGCCACTTACAGCGATGTGCAACTCGGCAAAATCTGCACGCATCTTCCGAAGCAGGGATACCATGTCAATGCCTGTGCAACCCGCGAGCGATACCAGCAGCAACTGCTTGGGACTCGGCCCTTGCTCGGTTCCGCCAATGTCCTTGTGCCCATCGATCACGAGGGCATGACCCTGCAGCTGGGTGCGAAAATCCATTCCGCCCGCGCTGCTCATTTCTATGTGGTGATCAAAAGTCAGAGCAGAAAGATATTTCAAGGGAGCGAAACCATCAGCAATATTGTAGGAATTCTTCTGTTCCACTCTGCAATGACCTTTTTTTAGCTTTGCCCACCATCTTTAGCCACCCCTGATGAAAGGAACTCCCCAGGAAGAGCAGTACTTCGAATCGACCAACATCCTTCTGTACATCTACAACTGGCGCCGCCCGCTCCTTATCGTGAGCGTGATCGGTGCTGTATTGTCCACGATCTTCTCCGCACCGAGATTCATCACGCCCTTATTCAAGTCGGAAGTGGTGGTCTTTCCCTCAACGACCCATTCTGTTTCCAGGGCCGTTCTGCCCCAGAGCTTTCCATCGGGGAGCGATGTGATGGAATTCGGCGACGAACAAGAAGCCGAGAATCTGCTCCAGGTGCTCAACTCCGATGAGATCCGCCAGCGCATCATCGAGTCCTACGACCTGATGCATCACTACCGCATACCCGAAGATTCAAAATACCGCTATACCGCCCTGAACAAAGCCTACGAGAACCGGGTGCAATTCAGCCGGACCGAGTTCATGTCGGTGGTCATCACCGTTTTGGATTCCGATCCGGACACCGCGGCGCTGATCGCCAATGACATCAGCGATCTGCTCAATGAAGTCAAAGGGCGCATAAAGAAAGAACGTGCCATCAAAGGCTTGCAGATCGTGGAGCAGGAATTCCTCAATCTGCGGAGTGAACTGGACAGCATGGAATTCGAACTCACCAAACTCAGGGAACGGGGCGTCCACGACTATGAATCGCAGGCAGAGGTCTTCTCCGAACAACTGGGCATCGCCATTGTGAAAGGCAACGAAAAAGCTGCACGTCAGATACAGAACCGCCTGGACACGCTGGCAAAATATGGGAGCTTCTATGTAGCCCTTCGGGACGAGAGTCGGATCCTCAAGGACGAACTGGTGCGTCTGAAGACCCGTTACGATCAGGCGAAGGTGGATGTATACCAAACCCTGCCGGAGACCTTTTTGGTGAACCGGGCCTTCCCGGCCGAACGCAAGACCTTCCCGAAGCGCTCACTGATCGTTCTGATCTCGACTCTGGGCACCTTCCTATTCACCCTGGTCTGCATCATCATCACAGACACCATCCGCAGCCAAAAGAAGGCCTGAGCGCATGGAAAAGACCCTCGGAAAAAAATGGGTCTACGGACTGACGGCCGCTTTCCTGCTGCTGAACAGCTTCTTGATCGTCAAGCAGTTCTTCTGGCTCTCGCTCCTTCCCGTTGTGATCGCCGTGATCGGAATGGCTTTTTACTCGCTGGATAAACTGCTCTATCTGACCGTTTTCCTGACGCCGCTTTCCATCAGCGTGGAAGAGCTGGATCTGGGGGTCAGCATGAATCTGCCCACCGAACCGCTGTTTTTTGGCATCATGCTTCTATTCTTTCTGAAGCTGATGATCGATGATGGTTTCGACACCGCTTTCCTGCGGCATCCGCTGACCCTGATGATCGGCCTACAGGTGGCTTGGATGCTCATGACCAGTGTCAGCAGCAGCATGCCCCTGGTCTCCCTCAAACATCTGCTGGTCCGTATGTGGTCGGTCACTGCCCTATACTTTGTGATGTCCCGTCTTTTCACCTCCGAACGCAAATTGAGTCGATTCCTCTGGCTCTACCTCATTCCGCTGGCCGTTGTCATCCTCTTCACCACCTACGTTCATTGGACACGTGGTTTCAGCAAGACTGGCTCGGTGAATGCCATGTATCCATTCATCAAGGAACACACTTCTTACGGGGCCATCATCGGACTGTATATCCCGGCTTCATTTGCCCTGGCCTTCTTGAGAAAAAGCCGAATGGACAAGAGGGCCTTTGCCCTATTCATCTTCCTGATCATTGCCACCGGACTGGTGCTTTCCTACACACGGGCCGCCTGGGTGAGTGTTGCCGCCTCGCTCGGGGTGATGGTCCTGCTCCTTTTGCGCATTAGAGCCTGGGCCTTCTGGCTGCTCACGGTGGCCGTTGCTGGTGGCATCCTTCTGAATCTCGATCCCATCATTGACCGCTTGTCGACCAACAACCAAGATTCGAGCGATGATCTGGGCGAACATGTCGAATCCATTTCCAATATTTCAACCGACGCTTCGAATCTCGAACGCATCAACCGCTGGAATTCTGCTTTGAAGATGTTCGAGGAAAGGCCCGTTGTCGGTTTTGGACCCGGGACCTACCAATTCCAATATGCACCGTACCAGAATCCGCGTCAAAAGACCATCATCAGCACCAACAATGGCGACGTGGGCAATGCGCACTCAGAATACATCGGTCCGCTTGCCGAACAGGGACTGCCGGGTATGTTGCTGGTCTTTTTGTTCCTGTTCATTCTTTCCCGAACGGCCGTGCGCGTGGTCTACCGCAGCCGGTCACCCTCTGAACGATTGCTGGCCACCGCCCTGTTCATGGGACTGGTGAGTTACTTCACCCACGGACTGCTGAACAACTTCCTCGATATGGACAAAGCAGCTGTCCCGATCTGGGGATTTTCAGCCGCATTGGTCATGATGGATCTCGGGCGTATTCGCTGGTCGGACGACGACCACTCTGATCAGAGTCCGAGCGCTTCGAGTACCTGAGCCGTCGGCTCTTTGGTCTTCACCTTGGTGAAGATCTTCTCGATCGTGCCTTTTTCGTCGATGATGAAGGTTTCCCTGTGGATGCCGTCGTATTCGCGCCCCATGAATTTCTTCTTTCCCCAAACACCGTAGGCTTTGATCACCTCGTGTTCGGTATCGGCAATAAGGGGGAAAGGAAGATCGAATTTGTCGACGAATTTCTTGTGGGACTTTTCGCTGTCGGCACTCACCCCAATGACCTGAATGCCGTGTCCGGCCAATTCCTTGTCGCGGTCCCGGAAATCGCATGCCTCAGCTGTGCAGCCCGGCGTATTGTCTTTCGGATAGAAATAGAGGACCACTTTCTTTCCTGCGTGATCGGAGAGTTTTATGGTCTGTCCATTCTGATCGATCCCCTCAAAGGCAGGAGCGGGATCGCCTTCTTTCAAATGCGTCATCTTGCTGTTTTTGTCAAAATAAAGAACAGCCGCTGATTGTTCAGATTTTTCTTTTGAATAAGACCTAAAAACACATTTTCTTATTTTTGATACCGTGCGTTACCTCCTGTCCTTCAGCTTGTTTGCACTTTCCCTTTGGTCTTTCCGATCCGGGGGTTGGATCAGTTTTGCGCCTATGGTCTACAGCTTTGGATGCATCCCGCTCTTTGAGTTGTTCCTCCGGCCCAACGAAAAGAATCTGAGCACCGACCAACAGCAAGAGAAAGCGTCAGACAAATTGTACGACCGCCTGCTCTACCTTGTCGTTCCCCTTCACTTCTCATGCCTCGGTGTATTCCTGTACACTGTGTGGCGCCAACCTGAAGCAGAGGGTCTGACCTATTGGGGATGGGTCAGTTCCATGGGCATCCTCAACGGGGTCTTTGGGATCAATGTCGCACATGAACTCGGACATCGGCCAGGCAAAAAGGAACAGCTGCTCGCTCAGCTGCTCTTGCTCAGCAGCCTCTACATGCATTTCTTCATTGAACACAACAGGGGACATCATCGCTATGTAGCCACGCGGGAAGATCCGGCGACGGCCCGGAAATGGGAGCCCGTTTATGTGTTCTGGCTGCGCTCGACCATTGGGTCCTGGCTGCAGGCATGGGGGCTCGAATTCGATCGCCTCAAAAGAAAGAAGATCGGAAAGTGGTCCATCCAAAATCAGATGGTTCGCTTCTCCTCAGTTCAGCTTCTTTTTTGCCTCGGGATCTTCTGGGTGGGCGGTCAGGCAGTCGGTGTGGCCTTCCTCTTCTCTGCGGGATTCGGCATCCTGCTGCTGGAAACCGTGAATTACATCGAACACTACGGCCTATTGCGTTCTCGCATTAGCGCACTGAGGTACGAGAAGGTCATGCCCTGGCACAGCTGGAACTCCAACCACAGGGTGGGCCGATGGATGCTCTTTGAGCTGAGCCGGCACTCCGATCACCACCACCGACCGGCGCGGAAATCTCAGCTGCGCGAGCATCATCCACACAGCCGGCAGCTCCCCACAGGCTACCCGGGCATGATGCTCATCAGTTTGCTTCCCCCACTGTTCTTTGGTCTGATCCACCCCAGACTGAATGCGCCCGTGCACTCCTAAGTGCACTTATCGCAGCATCTGCTCTGCCGTACTGGCCCTTCTTACATTTGCCCCATGGTGACCAACGATCAACTCAAGGAAATCGAAGAACGGGTGCTCAGCCTCCGGGGCTATCTGCATCTGGACCAGAAAAAAGTAGAGATCGCCAACGAAGAAGAGAAGACGGCCGATCCGGGCTTCTGGGAAGACAACAAGAAGGCGGAGCAGGTCATGAAGAAGATCCGCGGACTCAAGTTCTGGGGCGAGGGCTATGCCAAGGCCGAAAATCTCCTGGAAGAACTGAAACTGGCCATTGAATTCCATCGGGAAGGCGAACTGAGTGAAGAGGAGGTCGATCAGCTTTCGGATAGCCTCACCAAAGAGGTGGAAGAGCTGGAATTCAGAAATATGCTTTCCGAGGAGGAAGACAAACTCAACGCGGTCATTCAGATCACGGCGGGCGCGGGAGGAACAGAAAGCTGCGACTGGGCTGGCATGCTCATGCGTATGTACATGATGTGGGGCGACCGAAGAGGATTCAAGGTCAAGGAGCTGAATCTGCAAGACGGAGAAGTGGCAGGCATAAAGACCGTTACCCTCGAGATCGAGGGTGAATTTGCCTTTGGCTATTTGAAAGGAGAGAATGGCGTACATCGTCTGGTGCGCATATCTCCCTTTGACTCGAATGCCCGCAGACACACCTCATTTGTCAGTGTGTATGTCTTCCCCATGGTGGACGACAGCATCGAGATCAATGTCAATCCTTCTGAGATCGAATGGGACACCTTCCGATCGAGCGGAGCAGGCGGTCAGAACGTGAACAAGGTGGAGACCGGAGTTCGATTGAAGCACAAAACTTCGGGCATCATCATCGAAAACACAGAGACGCGTTCCCAGCTGCAGAACAAGGAACGGGCCATCCAGCTGCTCAAGTCGCAGCTTTACGAACTGGAGATCCAGGCGCGCAATGAGAAGCGGGCAGAGATCGAAGCTGGCAAGAAAAAGATCGAATGGGGCTCTCAGATCCGAAATTATGTGCTGCATCCGTACAAACTGGTCAAGGATGTGCGGACGCAAAAGGAGACTTCGGATACCGAAGGCGTTTTGAACGGTGATCTGGATGATTTCCTGAAAGCATTCCTCATGCAGCAGGGTCAGGCCACTGAGGCCGATTGAACATTCGCTCATTGAGGCTTTCTCAGACCAAGGAAAAATCTGAATTTTAAGGCAAGGACGGATCGAAGCAGATGAAAGCCCTTGCCTATTTCCTGTTTATACTGAGCTTCATCAGCCTGCACCTGGAGGCCCAATTGTCTGCACCTGGATTTCTGGAGAACGGGGGGCAATGGGAAGAAAGTGTTCATGCCGCAGCGCCCATGGGCGGTGGCGAATGCTTCCTTACAGGAACGGGGTGGACCTACAAGCTCTACGAAACCAATGCCTTTGAAGCGTATCATGAGTGGCACCATCATCAGGAGGATGCTCCAAGCCCACCGCGTTTGCAGGGGCACGTTCTGCGCGTGGATCTGCTGGGCGCGGCCCTTGGCGAACCGATCCGCATGGACGAACAGGCCGGCCGCACGCATGTGCTGAAAAGACACAGGAGTGCCCGCGATCTGCGCACCCACAACAGCTACCTGTTCCAAGAGGTCTATCCGAACATCGATCTGCTTTGGGAACAAGAGAACGGCCAGCTTAAATACACTTTCATTGCCGCAGAGAAAGCCGATATCTCGGACATTCGGATGCATTGGATCGGACAGGACGGCGTGGAACTGAACGAAGGCGGAGAATTGAGTGTTGCAACCTCTGTGGGCGCATTGCACGAAAAACGCCCATACGCCTATCAGCTGGTGGAAGGAAAGGAAGTGCCCTGCACCTCCCGCTTTGTTTGCTCGGGAGATACGGTCCGGCTGGAATCCGAACGACTCTTTCCCGACCGACCGCTCTATTTGGATCCGGATGTGATCTTCTCCACCTACTCCGGTTCGGTCTCGGACAATTGGGGCTTTACTGCTGCCTATGATGCATCTGGAAGGATGTATCTGGGCGGCATTGGTTTTGGGAGCGTCTTTCCCGTCTCCACCGGTGCATTCGACACCACCTTTGCTGGGCTCATAGATATCACCTTGATGCGGCTCAGTGCCGATGGAGTGAATCGGGAATTCGCCACCTGGCTGGGCGGTGCCGAAGTCGAACAGCCGCATTCGCTGATCGCCGACGGAAGCGAACTCATCATTTTTGGAGTGACCGGCTCTGTAGACTTTCCCGTATCGTCTACGGCATTTGACACGACCTTCAATGGCGGCATCAGTGTCCCCGGAATGGGCGGCACCTTTGCACTCGGTTCGGACCTTTTTGTCAGCAGACTCAGTGCAGACGGTTCCCAGCTGATCGCCTCCACCTATTTGGGCGGGAGCGATAACGATGGCATCAATGCTGCGCTGATCAACAACTATGGAGATGCCGCTCGGGGAGAAGTCAACCTCGATGAGAACGGGAACATCCTCATCGCTTCTTGTACCAATTCATCCGACTTCCCCGAAACGGTGAATCAATCGATCAACGGAGCACAAGACGCCACCCTGACCAAGCTCAGCGGAGATCTCAGTCAGATGAAATGGTCCACGCGGCTCGGCGGGCTTGGGAACGACGCGGCATTTTCGACCGCAGCGGCCAACGGCCTGACCTACGTTACAGGGACCACCTTATCCAACACCTTCCCAGCGACCACAGGCAGCTGGTCACCGGCTTATTTTGGCGGTACGGGCGACGGTTTCTTGTCGGCCGTGAACGACAGCGGGAAATTGGTGGCGAGCACTTACATAGGGAGCTTCGCACGGGATTTCTGTTTTTTCCTCTATCCAGACCCCAGAGGACGCATTGCTGTACTCGGGCAGACCAACGGCAATATGGCCCACGATCAGCCCGTCGTCTTCGGGGATTCCACATCCCGGCAGTTTCTTCAGTTGTTCAGCCCCGATCTCAAAAATCTTCTTCGATCCACCCGCATAGGCAGTCTGCGCAACAGCTACGACTTCTCCCCATCGGCTTTTCTGATCGACAGCTGTGGTGTGACCTATATGTCGGGGTGGGGTGGAAGCTTGAATCCGGGCAACGGCAGCGTGGACAATCTATATGTGTCTCCAAACTCCTACCAATCCACGACGGATGGTGAAGATTTCTATCTGCTGGCGCTGGATGCATCGTGGAAAAAGCCCTTGTACGCCACCTATTTCGGCGGAGACGGAACACGGGAACACGTGGATGGCGGAACGAGCCGATTCAGCCCCGAAGGCATCATTTCCCAGGCTGTTTGTGCCGGCTGTGGAGGCTTTGATCTGACGCCTGCCTTTCCCTCCACGGTCTGGTCCACGACCAACAATTCCGCCAATTGCAATATGCTTGGCTTCAAGATCGAATTTCAACTCGATACGCTGGCTGTCGACCTCCGCAGTGTGGCCGATACGGTCTGCACCTTTGACTCGCTGTATTTTCTGGTGGACGCGGTCAATGCAGACAGCTTGTTCTGGTCGTTCGGCGATGGACGCACCTACAGTGGATCGGAAGCCTATACGCGCTACACCAGCCCAGGGGACTACTGGGTTCGCCTGACTGGCTTCAACTCCAACTGCCAGCAAATGGCTTCGGACAGCGTGCTCATCCACATTCTGGATTCAGGCGCTGATACCGAACTCCTGGCGCAGTTCGACGAATGCGACAGCAACCGGACGGTTCTTTTCGATCTGCAAGGAACACCCGATTACTACCTGCTGTATACCGGAACCGGCTCGGTACTCGACAGTCTGCCCGCAAGTGTTTCCTATCCCGACAGCGGATCTTACGCGCCCTATTTGGTCTTTTATTCTGATGGCTGCCTGGCTGACCAATACGACACCTTGGGCATTTACTTCGCGCCGCTCCTCCCACCTTTTCAAGTAGAGCTGACCCACACCGCCTGCAACCTTCCCCTCGAATTGATCATCGACATCGAAACGGACTCTTCCTCCACTATTCAACTGGATTACGGGGACGGGACGATCGACTCTGGAAACGGGGAGCAATGGATCCACACCTATGCAGCCAGCGGAACCTACAGGCTGCGTATCGAACAGGAAGACAGCCTGTGCAAGACGGTCCGCACTTTTGAGACCCAGGTGCAGATCGGGCAGGAAGATCAGGCGAAGGTGTCCTTTCCCAATGTATTCACCCCCAATGGTGACGGAGTGAACGACCGGCTGACCTTTGATGAAGCTCTGAACGGCTGGGACGTGATCGGCCCTGAGCTGATGGTTTACAATCGGTGGGGCAGAGAAGTGTATGCCGGACCCGCTAGTTGGGATGGACTTTGCCGCTCGGAAAAATGCAAGGAGTCTGTCTATTTTTGGACCCTCAGTTGGACCAACAGCTGCGGAGAAGCCAAAAGAGAACAGGGATTCGTTCACCTCATGCGATGATCAAAGTATTCCACAACCCAAGATGCGCCAAGAGCCGACAGGCCCTCAAATGGCTCGAAGAACACGAAATGGACCATCAGGTCTATCGATACCTCGATGACGGCCTTCGGCCTGATGAACTAGAGACATTGTTGCTCAAAATGGAATGCTCCGCCATGGACATCATCCGAACAGGTGAAAAGATCTGGAAGGAAGAATACGCAGCATTGGATCTGAACGAAGATGAACTTGTCATGGTCCTGTCCGAAGCGCCCATCCTGCTCGAGCGCCCGATCATCGTTCGTGGCGATCTGGCCTTCGTTGCCCGCCCCACGGAAACCATGGAGCAGCTGCTCTGAGATCAGCCAGCGCTTGATGTGAGCTGCTGGAAAACCGCTTCCAGCGAAGCGCCTCTCTTTTTCAATTGTGCGATGCCTTCGTCAGCGACGATCGTTCCCTTGTTCAGTACGATCACCCGGTCGCAGAGTTGCTCCACCTCCTGCATGATGTGGGTCGAGAAAAGAACTGTACGGTCCGTACCGATGGAGCGGATCAGGGAACGGATCTCCACGATCTGATTCGGATCCAAGCCAGTGGTGGGTTCGTCAAGGATGAGCACCTGTGGTTCATGCAACAGGGCATGGGCAAGTCCCACACGCTGACGATAGCCCTTTGAGAGCGCACCGATCTTCTTGTGTGCCTCCGCAGCCAAGCCTGTTTGTTCGATCACCTCTTCAATGCGCTGCTTGCCCTTCCCATGGATCTTGGCCATAAAGGCGAGGAACTCCCGCACATACATTTCAAGGTATAGTGGGTTGTGCTCTGGCAAATAGCCCACCACTCGCTTTACGGCAATGGGATCTTCGCTCACCCGATGTCCGGCCACCTCAACGGATCCAGAAGTTGGTGGAAGGAAGGCCGTGAGGATCTTCATCATGGTGCTTTTCCCGGCACCGTTCGGACCCAAAAATCCCGCGATCTGTCCGCTGGGCACCTCAAAATTGATCCCATTCAGCGCCTTCTGCGCTCCATACACTTTGCTGACCTTATCTACACGAATGGACATGATCCAAAAGTAACGCACGGCAAGGCGTCACCGCATCATCCGATCCGAATTAGCCCTTTGGCTCAGTTATTCCGCTCGTGCATTTTCTTGGCGCCATACACTGCCGCAGTTGCCGCGAGCAGCCCCATTCCCGGTAGAGGCGTTGGATCGACGGGCAGATCGGGTTGGGCCCAAACTACATACGTACCAAGAGAAAAAGCCAAACTCAGAATGCACTTCTTCATTTTCTTTTGCTTTTTGATTGGCGGTTCTAGTCGATCAGGATCTTCTCGGCATGGAGGCCATTAGGTGTCTGGATCTTCAGCAGGTAGATGCCTGTGGGCAGGTCTTGGGTGGATACCTCCACACGGTCTTGCCCGGC
>Ga0213859_10001044_pt1 | contig 12474 bp, 19 predicted proteins | sample PICome_2_FD_160133 | JGI IMG/M metagenome (GOLD analysis project Ga0213859, IMG submission 160133) | Coastal seawater microbial communities near Pivers Island, North Carolina, United States - PICO304 | ecosystem: Environmental > Aquatic > Marine > Coastal | place: USA: North Carolina... | reverse complement strand
GCAAGTCATCTTAATGTAAAGACTTGGTATTTCGTCATCGATCACAAAGTAAATAAGTGTTAGAAAATAAAAAAGGCGGGTTTTATCCCGCCTTTAAAGGAAAAAAATGTCGTCTATCGTTTATTTAATTTCGATTTGACGTGGCTTTGCTTCTTCACCTTTTGGAATAACAACCTTTAGAATTCCATCTTCATAGGAAGCTGAAATAGATTTAGTGTTGCAAAGTGTGGGAAGCGTATAAGACTTGGAGTATTTGGAGGCATACGAATATGCATTCTCGTTCTCTCCAACGTCATACGAGATAGTAATCTTATTATCTTTTACTTGGATATCAAAGTTTTCTTTTTTGATACCTGGAGCAGCAAGGACAATTTGATAATCATTATCTGTTTCCTTAACCTGTGGTTTATGTGCGTCATAAACCTTTGTCAGTGAATCATTCCCAAAGACTCCTCCGAAGAAATTATCAAAGAAGTCCAAATCTCTATTGTTAAATGTGTTTCTTAAAATTAGTGAACTCATATCTGTCACCTCCTGATTATAGTGTAAGCACAGATATGAAAGCGTCAAGGAAAAAAATGCAAAAAAAATCCCCCAATCACAATTAAGTGAAAGGGGGATAATTTTACAAAGAAAACTCTACAAATCTGCTTTGATAAGTAAATCTTCTTTCTCACCTTTAATTTGCGGTATGAAATAAACTTCATCCCACAATTTTAAATCTGATCCTGGAATTGGATTGACTTTATTAACGGCTTTAATGAAAGAAGTTCTGGTGTCTTTGATATATTGTTCATTTCTTCCTGCCAGGTTCTCAACATACAATACCAAAACATTTTTATCTGTAGGTCTGCTGTTGGGGTTATTTGGCGAGCGTCGGCGATAAGCGTACGATACACAATCTTTTTCTAATTGTGATACTTTACCTGCCGCCCATAAAGAAATGCCCTTATCAGAATCACCAAGCTTATTTCCACTCCATTCAATCGAGCTTTTATTTGCTATGTAATCAAACGCAGAAGTTTTATCATGTCCAATCAAGCCATTCTGTGGAACTGCCTGATCTGACAAGATGTTTTTGCATATAGATTTTACTGTTCTTTTAGAAAATGTCTTAAGAGCTATGTCTTCATGGACATGTTCAACCATCAAATCTAAATAATTCTCCTCGTTATTGTTATAACAAATTCCCAAAGCCTTATCTATTTCGCCGTCAGAATATAATTCTCCTGCAACTTTTAATAAGTCTTCTTTCGTATTACCCCAAGATGGAATATGGGCATTAGCAACAAATTTAAATTTTTGCCAATCTGCCAGTGACAAGCCTTGTTTTTGGTGATAAAAACTCACATCGATAGTTTGCTGTTCACCAGTTTCTTTTTGGATTCTTCTTAACGCCTCTAATCGAGTATTTCCATCTTCCAAAAAAACTTTAGTGCCTCTTATTGAAGCGGAAGCAGGAACTATCTGCCCTTTGCTCTTAAGAGACTCAACCATAGCTTGAATGTTGTGATAAACGTGTCCTGCTGCACGAACCTGTGATTTTTCATATTGCTCAATATTATCTACAGGAAGTGACTTTACATGCTCATCCCTAAACTTATCTATTCCACCACACAGAACGGAGAGCTTTTTATATTGTTCTAATCTCATATCTTTATATCTCCTTATGAGTGAGTAAGTGTTCTAAAAAATTTATTCAATTTTCAAAGAGCCAAACAATCTTTCTTGATTGTTTATGTAGGTATTATATTATACCTAATATCGCTTGTCAATAAAAAAATCACCCGAAAAGCAATTTTTTTGTTTTGTCACCAATCATACCTGGATTGCCAACAACGCGAACGGTTTGTCCGTCAACTAATTTAACTTTTGAGAATTGTTGTGCTGGATGTAATCCATCTGGAAGTTTGCCGTATGCGTTTAGTGCTGCGGCTTCTTCATCGGGGCTAACAGAGACAACGTGACTTGGATTAACAATAATCTCTCTCAAGATAAATCGGTCACTTTGCTGCACAACTTCTACTAAATTAATCATTTTCTTCTTTCTCATCTAAAATATTCTCCGGTGGGACTTCTTGTGTTTGTCCTGGATTAAAAAACTCTTGCTCTGCAATTCCTGCTTTGATGTCTGCATCTGCTTTCACATATCCAGTCAAGATATTTGAATAATCTAAAAGACTTTGATCTAATTTTGCTAATGATTGCCTTGCAACATCAACACTCTCAATCGCTTCAGAATATTGCTTATTGTCAATACAAATACCAACATTAGACAAGTCGTTAGATACACTTACGTAATCATCCATAAGCAGATTACTGATTAATCTCTTTACCTTTCTTGGGATATCTTTAAAATCAACTTGATAACTTATTGTAACTTTCATACATATTTTCCATTTTTGTTTGGTTTTTTTAATTGTCGCTCTTCGCGAATGATTGTTTGTGTAGAGCCAAAAAGAAGGATAATGTATCGCTTTCCACCTTTTCCGTGAGATCTTACCGGCTCTTTACTGCTCAAGACATAACCCAAACGATCCCCTTTAAACTCCTCTTTTCTTATTTGAACCATTGCGCCATCTGCAAATCTTGGTTCAGAGATCCAATTGTTCCAAACGCCATCAGCGTATTTGTTTTCAGACATCTTTTTAAATCGATGCATATCTGGAACATACTCTTCATCTTGTAGGATCTTGTGAGACATATCATTAAAGTAGGGAGTCAAAGCATAGTATCTTGCGATAATCTTTGCTCTTTCTTTATGATCTCTTTTGTAATCTTCTGCCCATTTTTTGAGCTTTTCCTTTTCTTGTGGAGAAAATCGAGATTGTATCTTGTTGAGAGTCGCCTTTTGACGATCAGATAAAATATCAATCTCTACGCCATCTTCTGTCTTCGCACTTCTGCGAACAATTTGATCTTTAAGGGATTCTAAAAATCCCCTGGACCAATTGTCCAACAATGGCTCTTGTAAAAGAATGTCGATTTTCTCTAACATGTGGATTATTATACTTTTGTCAGAAGAAAAAGTCAAGCTAATTCATTAGAAAATTTGCGAAAAGAGTGATTATGCCACCGGCTACAGCAGAAAAGACTATCCAGACAACTTTAGAATCAGAATCTCTTGTGTTTTCAACAACTTTTAAACGTGCGTATAAACCCTTATCTGGATCATAAACAGCTTGTTTAATCTTTGAAACATCTTCTCTAATACACTTATGGCTTTCTTTTAGTTGCTCGATCCCGTCCATAATTTTATCTTCCAAAAATTCAACACGAGTCGCAAGCTCAACAATGTTTAGTGATTCATTTTGATTGCTCATTACGTCCGTAAATAGTTTGTTAGGAGCTTGTTTCCTCAACTATTGCATGGTCAGTCAACAATAATGTTGATGCTGCGGAGGCTGCGTTTTCAAGCGCACAACGAACAACCTTGGAAGGGTCAATGATTCCGTAGGTAAACATATTAACAATCTCTCCTGTTGCTGCATTAACACCTGAATCTTTATTCATGTGACCTTCAACTTTTTCTAAATAAAGGTCTGCTGAAAGTCCAGCGTTCTGCATCATACGTCGGAAAGGTTCTCTTGCTGCTTGCTTAATAATCTCAACGCCAACTGACTGATCTTGATTTTCTACTTCTACTTCCAAATCTTTCACGATTCTCAAGAGAGTAGAAGAGCCACCAGCAATAATGCCTTCGTCCAAAGCTGAATTGACTGCCTCAAGTGCATCTTCGATACGGTGTTTCTTTTCCATCATCTCTACTTCAGTTAGACCACCAACTTTAATAATAGCAATAGCAGAGGCAAGACGTGTAATCCTTTCTTGGATCTTTTCACATTTAGAAAGAGATGGTTCTTCTTCCAAGTCTTGCTTTAGAGAAAGAATTCTTTTTTCTACTTCTTCATCGTCTTGGTTTCCGCCGACAATAGTTGTGTTAAATTTGGAAGCCTCAACAGTTTGAGCAGTTCCTAAATGTTCCAGCTTAACATTCCTCAATGTAATACCACTCTCACGAGAGATAAATGTTGCACCAACAGACACAGAAAGATCAGAAAGGATGTTTCTTCTTTCTTCTCCATAACGTGGAGCTTTAATGGCAGCAACCTTCATTGTTCCCTTCATTGCATTCATAATCATTGCAGCAAGTGCTTGACCTGAAATATCTTCAGCAACAATAATAAAAGGACGACCATCACGTGCGGCTACTTCCAACACAGGCAAGATTTCATCAATCGTCGTGATTGCTTTATCTGTTACCAAAATCAAACAATCGTTATGTCTCATTGCTCCGCGACGTTCGTCAGTAACAAATGCACCAGCCAACAGACCTGAATCAAAACGAAAACCTTCTGATAGTTCCAAACTCGTATCGTTTGACTTTGCTTCTTGGATTGTGATTGCTCCGTCTTTACCAACAGCATCTACAGCATTACCAATAAGAGCACCAATACCTTTGTCTCCATTTGCAGAGATAGTTGCAATTTGTTCAATCTCTTCTTTTGTAGAAACCGGCTTTGCTTTTTCTTTTAGTTGTTCGACAATGGAAGTCACAGCCATATCAATGCCGCGCTTTATTTCAATAGGAGAAATGCCAGCCACAAGATGTGATTGTGATTTATCTAATATTGCACGAGCGAGCATTGTGGAGGTTGTAGTTCCGTCACCTGCTGAAGAGTTGGTTTCTTCGCTGGCTTGTTTAATGATTTGTGCTCCAAGGTTTTCAAACGGATCATCAAAATCAACAAACTTTGCAACAGTCACACCGTCTTTTGTGATCAAGGGTTTTGTATTGTGCCCCTTGATAATAACATTGCGTCCACGTGGACCAAGTGTTGCTCCAACTGCGTCAGCGAGTTTATTAACTCCATTCATTATTTTTTCGTTGAGCTTTCTGCCCGATTCATATTGTTTCATGTGTTTATCCTTTAAGGCTTTTAATAAAATTTATTTCATTTGCAATATTATTGCAAACCTGGTGATTAAAAATAATTGGCTTATCCGTATTTGGAACCCATTTGGCTTTCGGCAACCTATCGTGTTCTGCTACAGGGAAATATCTTATTTTGTTTTTTAGAACTTCAGAAACATCAGAGCGTAAAATGTCTAAAGTTTCGTTGAGTTTATGTTCAAACTTTGAATATCTTGTAGAGGAACTCAAAATAAGATAAGGGCACTCACTATTTTGTTTTAAGTAGTGAGATGCTATTTTCGCAAAACCTATAATAGCTCTCTCCGCAAAACAAGAATCGACGTAGTGACCTTTATCTTCTTCGATTGCAACAATTTGTCCGATATCATTTTCTATAATCCAATCTGCGTCAAAACAGTTTTCTATTTTTCTTTTATCAACTTTAAGACCCAATTGTTCATAAAGTCTTTTACGATGAAGTTCATATTCTGAACCTACCCTATCCTTAAGTGCTTTATCAACAATTGGGTTGTTAATTTTTGAAAAACAATTGTTGAGGCTATCTATATAAAACTGGATATCTCTCGTCATTTCTGTAATCTAACACACCGATTATACTTCGTCAAGTATTATTTTTAAAATGTTTTGCCTAACAATTCTTTTCTAAACTTTACTATATTTTTTGCTCGTTTCTTCTCTTCTTCTGTTGATGCTCGCCAGGAAGAAACGTAATCACTTGTAGGGATCTTGTTTTTGGTCTTAATAGCAAAGATTAATTTAATCTCCGTGGATCGTCGTTGAGCCTTATTGGTTAATCCGTTATGGCTTTTTGTGTTGCCTTTGGTTTCTCCAAGATAGACCCAGTTGTCTGCTTTGTATAGAGCACCTTTTCTTCTGTCATTTTCTATAACAAATGTCTCAAAACCTATCACATCAACACCATATAACTTCTTCCACAATAGGGCAGAAACTTTTCTAAATTTTGACAAAATACGAGTGCCCAAGTTCTTTTCGTGATGCTCTAAACGAAAGACAACATTGTTGATAATTGCTGGAAGATATCTCTTTTGTTTAATCTTTTTATCCTGCGGGATGTTGAAGAACTTATCTCGTGCTCCCACCGCATAGACAGATGAAGCACCAGAAATAATTCCAACTTGTTCACCTTTATAATAAATTAAGAAATGTATTTGTTGCCCATGACAACCACGATTGGGAATGTAATGTCGATTGCGATAAGATAAATATCTTTCATCGCTTCTACTACAAACTTCTAAAACTATTTCTGACTTCATCTTGCTTTCTTAATGGCTTCTTCAACCATTTGTTCAAGCATTTTATATGTTATTTTTGTAATTGTCAAGTCCTCATTGACTTCTCTTGCACTTCTGCCAGTAGTGCCTGGTTTTGAAATATCTAAAAGTTTTACAAGACCCTTTTCTTTTTCTACATAAATTTTTACTTCAGATGCACGGATTTTAGGTCTAATTTGTATTAGCCTTAACTTATTATTTACATCATCTACATAGATATACGGAATGTTCCCGGTAAACTTACCAGAAACTTCAATATCCAGTTCGCCGATTTTATCTTCTATTTCTCTGAAGTCTAATTCTTTGTAGTCATCGTCGTCTAAATGAACCAAGAACACGTCTTCGTCTTGTAGTGCTGCTTCATAACGAATTGCTCTTGCTAAACCTCTTTTGAATTCCATATCTTCATTCGCAGCGTCTTTTGCAAATTTTTCAGAAGCCATTTTTGCTGCAACTTTAAAAACTTCTTTTACAGCATTTTGAGTTTCCTTTATCTCTGCGCCGGGTTCCATAGCTTTAGCATAAGGACCAGCTAAATTATCAGGCAACTCAATCCCAAATAGACTTTTCATAAGATCATATATGCCTCGTGAACCCTCACCCTCGGGTAAATTACCCCAGCTTTTTCCGATCTGTCCTAACTGCTTTGTACCCAAAGCTTTAAGTGAGAGGCTTCCTATTCTTTTCAATAGTTTGTCGTCCTTGTAAACTAATAAATCTACCTTGGTGCCTTTTTGATCACTCACGCCATCAGATATTATTCTAATTTTACTGGAAATACCATCAACCATTTCATCAAGAACTGTCTCAATGACATTTGCTGAATTTACATATTTTGCAACAGCTCCATACAAATTTGGCTGTTTTTTGGGTTTTTCTCCGGGCTTATCGGGTGTGCGACCACCTTGTAATCTTACTCTTTGTTGTGGGTTTGTTAAACTACTAAAGGGACCATCGTTAAGTGCTACGGTAAACTCAATCACATCAGCAGTGCCGTCTTCTCTTTTGAGTGGAGCACTTGTCCAGGTTTTTTTAGTTTTACCTGTAGCTGGCTCTCCTTTTTTATTCAACACAGGTAAGCTTTCTGTAGCGACTAATTGATCTAATACTTTTTCTATATCTTCTGTGGTGACATCGTTCTCCTCTTCTGGTCCTTTAAGGTAGCGAGCGACCAAAGCGGCTCCTAACAAACCCTCTGCAACATCTCCACGGTTTTGAATTTTCGGGATAAACTCTTCCTGTTCTAAAATCATTTTTTCCAGTTCTTTTAATTTCATTTGATTACCTCGTCAACCTTAAACCCAGCACAATCAATCTTTCGTTTTGTAATGTGATAGTGATTTACAACGCCATTAAAATTTCCAGCGTATGCGTCTTTATAAATAGTTTTAACCATTTGTCCGTTCTCCATAGGAACTTCTAAAGATATACCATAAGCTTTATTTAATGCTTTTGCTAATGCTGCGAAGGCTTGCTCTTGAACTGGATAGAACCCCAAGTGTGGCTCAAGTATTCTTCCGTGAACTTGTGAGTCCGTAAGGAGCGGTCTTTCACCGTGACCTTTCTGGACATATGTCTTTTGGTATCGCGGATAATATGCGTTGGAGATCTCAACACCAATACTATTATTATTAACTTTTCTGTTGCCCGCGTGATAAGCAATGTGATTGGTGTCCATTATTTGATAGATTGTTCCGTCGTTGTCAATAAGGAAATGGACCGAGAGCTTGCGCTTTTTTAGCACATTAAAGCAAATTTTAGATGAAAGACAGACATCCCAGTGTGCCACAAGCATATTGGGGGTGCGTTCTTTTTTTACAGTTTTATAGCAATTATCAGGAAGGATGCGACCTGTAGGATCATCGTGTGTGATTACCTTATCCCAGTCAATCTTTATGGATCTTCCATTACAAATAATGTGATTAGAGTCTTCCGCCTGATGGAACTCTCTATCAATCTTTATTGCTTCTTTTTCTGATTCTTCAACACGGATTTCATGTTCGATACCTTTGAGAGAGGCTAAACCTCTGATCATTTTATCAAACAATTTCATCAGCAAGACCCCATTTGATCGCCTGTTCAGCGTCAAAATAAGTATCAGATTTCTTTCTGAAGATTGCCTTTAGTTGTCTTGAGGACATATTAGAGCACTCTACAAGAGCTTTGATATAGTTGTCTTGATACCACTTAACTTCTTTAATGTTGTTCTCAAGTTGCTTAATTGAACCAAAGTCTCCACCTGAAATAGAATGAAGCATTAGTCGAGTATACTTCCCAACCTTGCGCTTTCCTTTTGTTCCGTTCGCAAGGATAAGAATACCTGCCGACATTACTTTACCAAGACCGATTGTGTGAATCTCGCATGTGTTTTTAATGCTGTTCATAACATCGAGAGTTGCGAACATTTCAGTAACTGCTCCACCTTCTGTTGATACCAACATTTCGATAGGATCAATAATTGTCTCTTCTGCGTCAGAACCATTAACCTTCTTTTGATCCATAATGTTAATGGAGTAAAGGTGCGAGATTAGAGTTCTACAGTTTTCTTCGTTTACCTCGCCGTAAAGACCAACCATGCGAGCATCATCAGCAAGCATTGACATCAAGTCAGGAACAAGTTGGTTCTGGTCTTCTCCTTCTTCATTAGATTGTTCCTCATTATTATTTTTCGTAAACTTCAAACTTGCCATTTTTCCACCTTATTACAGTTTTGTCTTTAATATAACTATCTATAATCTTTAAATATCTCACCCAATCCTCTTTTGTTTGTGTCTTTTTTCTTGATCTGCTAAAGCATCTTTTAAGAATTGAGTTGATAATGAAAGCCTTGTGACAATATATAACATTATCCTTTTCTCTTAAAATGTTTCTTCTTAAGAGATCAAGGACATATTCTCTTTCTTCTTCCTCTGACCATTGTGAAACTGGATGACTCATTTCTCATTTCTCTTTCTTATATATATCTGTCAAACGTTCCATAAACCCTTCCCAATCCGTTTCTTCTAGATGCCATTTGTAATGTTCTGGATATTGCTCAAGAAAATTATTTACAGTAGACTCTTTCCACTCATCAAAATTTTCATTGAGGGTGTTTCGTAATATCTTTGCTTCTTCGGGATCAACCTCATGGAGAACCTTAATCATTAATTGATCTACGAAGGAGACCTTATACACAACCTCTCCCATTAGGATCAGGCAATCGTCTGCGGACTTGGCAATGAATTCAGACATCTCCATAAACGCACGATAAGATCCAACAATCATACGAAAGATGTATCCCGCGAAAAAAGATAAGATTATTATAAGTGAAACTTTTTCTTGCACAATGTAAATGTAATACAAGAAAGATATTTTGTCAAATGATTTTTAACAGTTTTGTAGGGAAAATAAGAAACCGAGTGCGGTTATCATAACGCCCAAATGAAAACCGAGAGAAAAATAAAATAAATTACTCTTCTCTCGGCTTCGGTTTGTTAACACTGGGCTGTGTGACCTAAAGGTATATATTATTTTTTAGATTCTTTTAAAAGTCTGTTTACAACTTTTTTGTAAATTTCTTTTTTAAGATTTTCAAGTTGAACTTGTTTGTCTTCAACAATTTCGATGTCAAGATTAGAAAGAGCAGCTTCGTAAAGATTCTCTTCTTCTTCTTTCATAGCATAACGCATTCCTGGCTCTTCTTCCATTTCAGCGTCCATTTCCATTTCTTCGCCGCCTTCATCAGCAGCCATATCCATGTCCATCTCCATTTCTGGCTCTTCTTCTGCTTCTTCAGCACCCATTGCTGCACGTAGTTTGTCAGCAAGAGCAATGATGTCACGAGCTTCGTCATCAGTAAGAGTTACTTCGTCTTCTTCGGCAGGTTCGTCTTCACCAGGCATTTCCATTTCTGGCTCTTCCATTTCAAGGTCCATTTCTTCTTCGGCTACAACTTCTTCTTCGGCTACAACTTCTTCAGATTCTTTAACAGGTTTTTCTTCTTCTTTTTCATGCTTTGCTTCTTCGACTGTTTCTTCTTCTACAGATTCAGCAAGAGGGCTATATTTGGTAGAAATAAATGAATCAGAAAGCGAGTCTACGCTTGCAAGCTTCATCATTCTACGAATTGTGTTTTCGTTTAGTAGGTTTTTATTCTTTGACATTGTTTGATATCTCCTTTAGGTCGTGTAAAAAATAATACAAAATAAATAGTGCTCAAACTACTAAAATGACTATTCTAAAATGTTTAAGGAGCTTTTTCCACGTATTTTCATCTTTTTTAACGCAGAATTCTCGATTTGTTTAATTCTGGACGGAGTGAGCTTTAATCTCTTACCCACTTCCTGCAAAATCATTTTACTATTTTTATGCACAGCAACAGCAGTGCAGTTTAAGTCTTCACCATATTCAATCCAAAGTCTGCATTCTTTATTTGGACACTCAACATGGTGCTTTTGACAAAGTTCATAACATTTCATAATTCAGGGTGCTCGCTTTCAAGAATATCAAAAATATTTTCTACTTCATCGTCATCGAGTGCAAAAAGATTTTTAGTTTGCTTGGCTTCTTCAACACCTTTTAAAACTTTTTTTCTTTGTTGCTTGTTATGGATGCCCTGACTTTCTTTAAACGTATTTAAAAAATTCATCATATCTTCGTTCTTATCAAGATACCCTGACATAACAGCGCGGAAAAAGTTTGCCTGTGTTAGACCATCATATTGGAGCCTTACCTTAAAATCTTCTTTTTGTCTTTCAGAAACAGTAAAAATAATCTTTTTATTCTTGGTTTCCATTATCTCTCCATAGTTCCTACTCTTGGACCACCAACCCACTTAAACCTTGTTCTGTCAAAAACAACGACAGCAGAAGGAAATGGGGCAGAATTAGGAGAGTTTCCAAACTTTAATCTGCCTCTTACGAAATAGATGCTGTCTGCCTCTTCCATAATATAATCGTGCCAATAGCGTGTGTCTGTTCGTGCTGGAATAAGCATAACGACTACTGCGCCATTATTAATAGACTCATCGTGCGCTTTCTTAACCCAATCTTTAATTTTTCCATAAGGAGGATTAACAAAGACAGTTTCGTTTTTCCAGCTTTTAGACAAGCCATCATCTTCTAAAGTATAATATTTTTCACACTTTGCAGACTCTGAAGTACTGCAAGGGTCTAATGTAAATTTATATGTTTTATTTAATTTATTAAAAAAGCTCTGCGGTGTTTCCCACTCATCAGACTTTGAACTAAACATTACTTTTTGAGTTTGTGTATCCATCTTTTATCTCATCGATTAAACTTTTTGCTTTGTTCCAACATTCTGGACAATAAAGTCTAACCTCTTCTTTTTGGCGATTGACTACGACATTCCAAGTCATCACCATTTCTTTATTCTTTTTATCAAATTCTTTATTACAAGTCAAGCACAAATCAGGGATTTTGTTAAACAACCCCACTTTTTTGCTAAAGTCTTTTTTAGAATTCTTATGTGCTTCACGTTTTAGTTTTCTTTTTAAACTCATATCATTGATTAAACAAAATGTGAGTTGCACTTTCAGTGATGCCTGAAGTTGTTTGCCTCATAAACTGTGACTTCTCCCACAACTCTCTAATGTTTCTTGCTCCTGTATATGAAAATCCTGAACGGATGCCAATAGATAAATCTTCCATAATATCCGTAACCGATCCTTTATAAGGAATAGTTGTTGATATACCCTCTCGTGATGATACTGAACCTTTCCATTTCATTTGTGCTTCAGAAGAAGCCATACCTTGATAGATTTTTACTTTTCCGTTCTCTGAATCATACACCTTTCCTGGTGATTCGTCTGTTCCTGCAAGTAACGAACCAAGCATTACAAAGTCTGCACCAGCCGCCAAAGCTTTAACAATATCTCCAGATGTTTTAATTCCTCCATCTGCAATCAAAAGTGCTTGACTATTTGTTTTAGCTTTTGAGCAATCTGCAACTGCCTGCAAACCAGGAACACCGTGCCCAGTTTTAATCCTTGTAGAGCAAATGCTTCCACCACCAATTCCAACTTTGATACTATCAGCACCCCATTTAGACAAGTCACTAAATGCTTCTGCTGTTGCTACATTGCCAACCATAAAGTGAACATTGTCGAAATCTCTCTTTAGAGAAAACAGAGCTTCTTTAGTTAAGATATGATGAGCGTGAGCAATATCAAGGCAAATGACCTGAACTCCTACTTTTATTAGTTCTTGTGCTCTTTCATAGTAGTCTCCAGTCACACCAACTGCTGCC
>Ga0213859_10001043_pt1 | contig 12483 bp, 18 predicted proteins | sample PICome_2_FD_160133 | JGI IMG/M metagenome (GOLD analysis project Ga0213859, IMG submission 160133) | Coastal seawater microbial communities near Pivers Island, North Carolina, United States - PICO304 | ecosystem: Environmental > Aquatic > Marine > Coastal | place: USA: North Carolina... | reverse complement strand
GGAGGTATTAACTTCTGGTATGGTTCCTGGCACGACAACACACAGTTTAACGAAGCAGAAATTAAAATTACAAAACCAGACGGTAGCACAAGCATTGATGCTTTCAACTTGCTATCACAGGATTCACCAGCAGGACTTATTTCGGGTGTAAACTACTTTGGTAGTGATGGTACACAATTAATACCATACGATGTAAACACAGGCGGTGGTGAATCGTATACTTGGCAGGGTCTAAACTATGCTAACCTTCCAACAGGTGTGTACACATTTACTTACATTCCCTTAGGAGATGCTGAGTCAAATTTACCAGGTTCACCTACAATGGAATGGGTTCCAATGGATCAGGTTATTCGTAGTTTGACCATTACACTAACACAGAATGACATTAATGGTGATGCTAACGCAAACGGAATTCTTGACATTCAAGAAGTTGCTGTAGGTGATGCGGCGGCCGCGGCAAGTGGTCCAACAGTGGTAGATCAAGGTTCAAGCACGGTAATAGGATATGTTGCTGTTAGTGGAGACACTGTACAGATTGTACAAAGAACAAGCACAACAACTATGTGGAATAATATGAGTGACGGAACTATTGATGGACTACACACAATGGCTCCTGTTACACTCGATCCGTTCGAAGGACGCATTGATCAAATAGCAACAGCACAAGACGTTACATCAAGCACACTAAGAAACTTGGATTTCTACAACATTCAAGGTATTAGAATGAACAGCAAGATGAAGAACGGCATGAGCGGTAACACCAGTGGTGCTGTAGTTGGTGGATCTAAAGAACTAGAAAATGGTGTTACTATCATGGGCGGCTTTACTAGACTTGGCACAGGACTAACAGGCAACGGTGATAGTGTAGATGCTGAAACTACAGCATTTGCCGCAGGTATTGAAAACAACGGAGTTTCACTAGAACTTCGCCGTGCAAATACAGACTATGATGTTTCACGTACTATTGGCGACTTTGCTAACACAAGCAAAACAGCAGGTACAGACACAAGTGCTAGACTTATGTACTCACCTGAAACAGGCAAAGTAAATCCTGTGTTTGGTTACACACGTGGTAAGCGTACAATGGACAGTTATGTAGAAGAAGGTTCAGTACAAACTGCAAGAACAGTAGCAGAAACAGATGAAATGTATGGTTATGGTACTGTAGGACTACGTGGTGATTTAGGCTTAGTTGATTTTACTGTTATGCATCACACAGATGGTGTTAATGACATTTCACTAGGCTTAGAAAAAGATACAGGCGATGTTACTTGGAGAGTAGAAGGCACAAGAAGTATGACAGACTTAGGTTCAACTAACGCCATTTCTGCGGGATTGGTAATTAAGTTCTAAGTAAATAACTATAGAGAGGCACAGTTAGTTCTCCGCATTTAATAACGTACCCTCGTTATGGACGCTTACTGTGTCTCTCGTCATGAGTGCTAAATACTATATGACGAAATGGATCACACATTGGACTGTGGCTTTTGTTACAGCCTTTATTATGATAGCTTTGCACTACAATGATGGCTCTGTTGTGCAAACTGCCCGGCTCAAGGCATTTGATCTAATTCAACAAACAGATGAGCCTGTATTGTCCCAAGATATTGCTATCGTCACCATCGACGAAGCAGGCATTGAAAAGTACGGTCAATGGCCTTGGAAGCGAGATGTTTTAGCAGACATAGTTTGGAAACTTCGAGAAGCAGGTGCTGGTATCATTGTGATGCCTATGCTATTCTCAGAGCCTGATAGGCTTGGAGGAGATTTAGCACTAGCCGAAGCACTTGCAGGGAACGGTGTAGTTATTTCTCAAACGGGAACTACGTCCGGAATAAGCCGCAACGCTGTACCGCGCGGTGTTGCGAAGATAGGTGATCCAATTCCATTCTTGTTTGAATGGCCAGGGATGTTAGGACCTATACCACTGCTAGGAGAAAACGCTGACGGTGTAGGCGTGTTGAACACGTTTCCAGAAATCGACGGCGTAGTACGCAGAGTACCGCTCCTTATGCGTATCGGTGAAGATACATATCCGGCTATAGCAGTGGAAGTAATACGAACAGCGACTGGTAATCCTTCCTATCAGATTAAGGCTAATCAAGGTGGCGTTGAAGCTGTACGGGTTCCAGGTTATCCAATTATACGCACTGATCCAAATGCACAAATATGGTTGCGTTGGAACAAACAGTTTGAAACTGTTAGTGTCGCGGAGGATGATTTTAGCATCGTAGAAGGCAAAACTGTAATCTTAGGCGTAACAGCAGAAGGCATCGGTGGAATCATAGCGAGTCCGTCTGGACCACAGTACAATTATATACCAGCGGCGGTAACACTACAAACAGTAATAGACGGAGATCAAATCGAACGTCCTTACTGGGCACTACTAGCAGAATTGATCACAACAGCAGTCTTGGGTATAGCCCTTGTGCTACTTGGACGTTTTGCTCCTTATTGGCTTGCTGGAAGTAGTATAGTAGTATTTGCGGGAGGACTCATTTATGGCTCATATTATGCATGGGTAAACTATCTATATTTGCTAGATGTAACTATGCCGTTAGTTACTGTAGCTCTAGTAGGTCTACATGCTGTATTTGCAAGATTTGTATTAGAATTTTTTGAAAAACAAAAAATTAAGAAACAATTTGCAGGATATGCTTCACCAACAGTGGTGCGTATGCTACAAGAGAATCCTGCACTAATCAAAGAAGGTATGAAAAAAGAAGTATCTATATTGTTTTCTGATTTAAGAGGATTTACTCCATTAGGTGAATCATTCGGCGATGATGTAAAAGGCTTAACAAAAATTATGAATGGGTATATGGATGCTATAACACAGCCTATACTTGATGCAGATGGTATGGTTATTAAATATATTGGTGATGCAAGTATGCACATACACAATGCACCTATAGATGATCCACATCATCCAAGAACAGCAGTCGAAACAGGACTTGCTATGTTAAAAGCAGTGGAGAAGTTTAATGATAAAATCGTTGCTGAAGGAAGACCTCCCGTTGGTATGGGAGCTGGTATCAATACTGGATTGGGATACTTGGGAGAGATGGGTAGCACCGCAAGACACTCATACGATGTCCTTGGAGACGCAGTGTCAACAGCCGCAAGAATTGAGAGCAAATGTAAAGAATACGGATGCTTGCTTCTAGTAGGAGAAAACACATACGAAGCAACTAAAAATAATTTCTTTTATTTAAAAGTAGATGACCTACAAGTAAAAGGTAAAAGTGTTGGACTAAGCATTTATACAGTGCTTGATGGTATGAATGAAAATTCAGATCGTAAGAGCCAAAAGCTACATGAACAAATGCACCAATCATATAGAGCTCAGAAGTTTGATGAAGCTATATGGCATTGTGAAAGACTAATGAGACACTTTGATGGTAAGATGGAAAAGTATTACACAATGTGGATTGAACGCTGTGAGTATATGAAAACTCAAGAACTTCCTAAAGACTGGAACGGCGTCTTTATTGCTACAAGCAAGTAATTACTTTTTACCCGTACTGTTAAACTGTTCGCTTTTAGATTGATACTTACTAATGATTGCTTCTAAGTCCTTGTCAGGTTGCATTCCTCTTTGCTGATAATATTCTAATACCATCGATAATTTTGTGTTCAAACGTATCATGTCGTTATCTAACATTCTAATACGATCAACTAATTTAATCAAGGTTGAGCTGGCATCTCCTAACACAGGCTTTATTTCAGTTGTTACCCATTGCCACACATAATAAACAAAATAACCTAAACCCATTGCCGCAACAATTGGAAAACCAAAATCTTTGATTGCAGTTGCTAGTTCATTAGTCACGTCTCGCATCCTCCTTACCTTCATTTGCCGCAAGTCTATCAATATTAGGTTTGACTCCGACTACATGGGATAAAAGAGCATCTATCTTGATTAAATCATTATTCATAGTTTGAACACGATTATCAAGAGCATTGATAATGTTTTTTAAACCTTGGACACTACCTGTAACAGATGCTAGTATAAATTTAAGTGTTGTGAATACAAACACGCCGGCGGCGATGGCTCCTGCTATTGGAAAGCCTACTTCACCTACAAATGCTAAAAAATCCATCTTATTGCCCTCACGCAAATATTTATCCAAAAAAACACTGATTCTGGTTGACACTATAAGGCAATGATGTTACACTAACTACAATACTTAAAAAGTAACCTATAGGAGAAGTATTATTATGATTGAAGGATTTAGTCCTCCGTGCGTCCATTTTCGAATTCGTGTAAGAGACGAGTCTATCGAAGGACCTAACCCATATAAATGGGACACTGTAACAAGTGACAGTTTGTTTAAAGGTAAACGAGTAGTTTTGTTTAGCCTTCCAGGTGCATTTACACCTACTTGTTCAACATACCAATTGCCTGGTTTTGAAGAAAACTATGACAGAATACGCAATATGGATGTTGACGAAGTTTACTGTATTTCAGTAAATGATGCATTTGTAATGAATGCTTGGGGTAAGCAACAAGGAATCCAAAACGTTAAATTGATTCCAGACGGTTCTGGAAACTTTACACGTTACATGGGTATGCTTATTGGTAAAAATCATCTAGGCTTTGGTATGCGTTCATGGCGCTACATGGCTGTTATCAATGATGGAGTCATTGAGAAGTGGTGGCAAGAACCAGGTATCAATAATAACGGAGAAGATGATGATCCGTATATTGAAACTACACCTGAAAATTGCTGTAAATATTTAGAGAGTTAAATATGGAACACCAGTACTACAATTGGAATGATCTTATAGATGCAAAAGCAAGAGAACGTATGTGTCAAGAAGTACACAGCGGTATCCAAGCAGGAAAGTACTGGGAGAACAGTCCAAAGTACCAAACCAACTGGAATGTGTTTGGCACTCCAACTCAGGACTTTATAAATCTTAAAATGAGTTTTATATGGTCCTGTTTTGATTACCTTCAAAAAGAGGTACAGATAAGACAAATTCAAAGCTGGAGTTTTATGACTTGTTTGCCTGGTGAAGATAGAGATAAACTTTGGCATCATCATAATCATAATCTGCAAACTAAAACTGTTAGTGGTGTATACTATATGCATTTACCCGAAGATGTAACTGATTTAGAAAAAGCAGGTACTGAATTAGCACCTAATGGTGTTGATGGCGAAGGAAAATACTTTGCTGAATGGCGTACTGGACATTGGATGATATATCCTGGCAAGATATGGCATCGTCCTGGTATATTACAATCAAATGCTAACCGTTACATTGTAGCGGCAGATATGGAGTTTTAATATGCAACACTCAATACAACAACTTATGGATAAAGTAAGTGCTATGCACGGACTAGCAGTGCAAGCACACAGAGAAAAATACAAAAAAGCACCAGGCGAAGAATATGATGTACATCTCGTAACACATCTTGTAGATCAAATTCAAGCATTGGCTGGCGACATTTATAACGATAGAACACCTCATCCGAAATTAGTAGGAAAAAAGAAAAATGGCTGAGTATACAACAGAAGAAAATCAAGAGTTAATTGAAACTATAAAAGGTCCTCGTTTCTACCGTATTCAACTTTGGGGTTATGGTGGAGAAGCAGAATATATGGAACTTACAAAAGATCAATACGAATTTTGGTCTAAGCACATTGAAGAACACGGTGACAGTGATGCTGTTCATTATTGTGTAAGTGCAGAAGATGGCGAGTTTGATTTTGATAACATTGAAGAACTACCAGAAGAGATGCAGTTTCTAAAAGTACCAGGAGAAGACTACAGTTCAAGTTGGTATGAATCACCTACAGGGTTTACGCATCAATGGGGTGTTGATTATAACAATGCCAATTTGACAGTAGAAGAAGTTGAAAATTCTGAATACAATTCATCACATATTGCTGATGTTGTAGATAATGCATCACTGTCAGAGTATATTAGTTTAATTGAACAAGAAAACAATCACGAAATTGAACTTACAGAAATGGGTGTAGACGAAGGCGAAGATCGTCAGCCTGAATATATTGGCCAAATGTGGAGTGCTGAAAAAGGCACATTCTTTGAAGGATATATTGAAACTGTAGGAGATTTTGACCCTAAAAAATTAAAGATATATACAAGTGAATATTTAAACGGCGACGATACAGTGCAAAGTATTGAATATGATGGAAACGAAATTGATAACCAAGGTGGAGACACTAACGGTAAAGGGTATAGTTTCCATGTTTGGAAATCCTAGATAATCATAAAGGAGATATAACATGACACAGTCTGTGAACTTCGAGGAAGCCTTGACTGATAACGACTATGGATTAATTATTTCAAAAGATGGAGAGCTAAAAGGTATTTTTATTCCTGATACTTTAGAAGAAGAGGAAGTACCAACTAGTATTGTTAAATTATGTATGGAATACTTTGGTATAGATATTGTTGCAGACGATGAAAAGGTTACTGTACATTGACTCCTATTGAAATATTTGAATACAAGCAAAAATGGAAGCCTGGATATACTGTAAGATTACATAGTGATTTACGTAGTCGTGGCAAAGAATTTTGTAAAATTCAAATGCTTAAACAGCAATGGGATATTACAGAATATACAGATGTATATGAAGATACATTTATGTTCGAGCACAAACAAGATGCAGATAATTTTTCTGAACAATGGCCGGAATTTACTAACTTATGAAAATACACCATGAACCGCTTTTTGACACAAAAAAAGTAGAAGCTCACTACACAGAGAAAGACGGAGTAGAAGTACGATATGTTTGCACTACAGACCTAAGAGCAAGTGATGTTCCTGTAGATATATTCTATCGTGCAACGCCACATCCTGAGTTTGGTAATCGCTACTTTGGATTGTACCACGATACAATTCGCAATCACATAATGATTACCAATGCTGATGTAGTTGAAGAACTAGAGTTTGGTATGATTGAACAAAACGGTGAGTACTATTACAGTCAATCACATCATGACTATAAGACATTGGATAATGGGAAGATGATCGACGGAGGTCGACAGTACATTCGTTCAAGTCATGGTGTAGTTTCTATGTACGTTAAGTACGGTAAGTTTTATATTAAAGAGCTTGAAGATATGATTGACTACTATCAACCTGGACAAGATTGCCAAGTATGAAAATTGGATTGAGCTTATCTCGTTGTATGCGAGATATTTTAGAGGGGACGGTAGACATCAACGATGTGCTGGTAATTGTTGCTCGCACAGATGTAGATCCTAATAACAACGAACATTGGCGAGGGTTATGGGATGGTTATATCTACGGCGGACTAAGCAATCCTGAATGGGCAGGATTAGAAGACAGAGAACGAGACATGCACGAACTGTTGGTAGAGTTGTATGAAAGCGGCAAACTACATCAGCCTCGACAGTTTGGTAGGCATCCACAGCGTATGCCATACTACTGGTTAGAGTGTTTTGTGTCGCCAGAGGAAATGTCTCCTGCACAGCAAAAAGCATGGGACAATTATAATTTGATTACAGGACTTTCATAATGACACTACCAATTGAAAGAACAAATGCAGTTCTAAATGTAGAACGATTCCTAATGGACTTGCGGGATCCTAAGAAGTATCCGCGAGTACCGCGGGCAGTTCGTGAAGAAGCACATAGATTGTTAAGACACTACCCTTCCAAATACAATATGGCATACATTAAAGAAAGTTTCGAAGAGGTAGATTATGAAAGTTAGTATTGGAAAATATCCACAGCATTGGCCGTGGAGCAATTGGCTGTATGACAAGTTTGGATACAGTCCAGAACAAAAAGTAAAAGTACATATTGACAAGTGGGACACTTGGAGTATGGATCATACACTTGCTCCAATTATCTTACCTATGCTCAAACAACTTAAAGAAACCAAACACGGTGCTCCGTTTGTTGATCTAAATGATGTGCCAAAAGAACTACACGGCAAGAAACTTACCAAGAAGCAAAAAGAGAACGGTGAAGTAGACGACAAACATTTTGAACGTTGGGACTGGGTGTTGGACGAAATGATCTATGCGTTCGATTGCAAAGCAAACAAAGATGATGTGTATATGCGTTTTGACATTGATGATCGAGAAGACATGAAAGCAGAGCAAGAACGTATTTCAAATGGTTTCAGACTTTTTGGCAAATATTACGAAAGTCTTTGGGATTAAATGATTGACATAAGTATCGTTGTCTGCTATATTAATAGAACAACAAAGGACAGAGGCTATGTCAAAAAATATTTGGTTAATCAGCGACACACACTTTAATCACGCCGCTATCTTGACTTTCAAAGATTACAACAACAAGCCTACACGACCGTTTGACACTGTAGAGCAAATGAACCAGTGTATGCTTGACAACTGGAACGACACAGTCAAAGATGGTGATACAGTTATTCACTGTGGAGATGTGTTGTTTGGTATGGACAAGGTTGCTTGGATGGAGGCAAACTTTGCTAAGTTGCCTGGCAAGAAAAAACTTGCACTAGGAAACCATGACAACATCAAGCACGTAGCACAGTTCTTTAAAGATGTACAATACTGGTACAACATTGATCGCTATGTTTTTACACACATGCCGTTACACCCACAAACATTAAATGAAAAGTTACGTTGGGACGGACAGGACGTTGTAAACGTGCATGGACACGTTCACAGTAATCCTAGTCCAGACGGACCGTACAAGTGTGTGAGTGTTGAGCAAATCAACTACACACCTATCAACTTGGAGGAGTTATTATGACAGATAAAACATATACAGTTGAAGTAGAGCAGGAGGGAGACAATTTAGTTTTACCACTTCCTCCTGCTCTACTAGAAGAAATGGGTTGGGAAATTGGTACAACTTTACAGTGGATAGACAACAAAAACGGTACATTTAGTATCAAAGCAATTAACCAAAATACTTGACCTTTTGTCTTTTTTTCAGTATACTATATAGATACTGTTAGGAGTACACATGATGTTTGTAGAAGTTATCGGCGGTTCAAAATCACAGAAAAAACATGTTCATGCAATGGTTGAGTTTTGCATTAAGACTCTAATGCCAAAAATGGACTTAGATATTACTGTGAATTTATGTAAACCTCAAGGAGCAATGGGCTATTGTTTAGAAACTGACAACAATAGAACATTTGAAATTGAGGCTGATAAAACTCAAAAACTTAGAGCTTTACTAGAAACTATTGCTCACGAAATGGTTCATGTAAAACAGTATGCTAGAAAAGAACTAAGTCCAGATAAAGATATTTGGATGGGCAAAACCTACAATCCTAAAAAGATAAGCTATTGGGATCTTCCATGGGAAATTGAAGCACATGGTCGTGAAGTTGGCCTATTCGTACGCTATTGTGAACAAAACAAACTGGGTAAGAAAAAATGGACTCAACTGTAATAAATACCTATATAATAAATTATGCCTAAATACGAAAGTTGGAACAGTGCAGATGCAGTAGATAGATCGTTACTCGATAACGATATACACTATCTAAGCGGAGAACTTACTAACGAGAATGTTAGCGAAACTATTAAATGGATTATTAGTGCTAATCTTGTTAAAAAACCTAAACGTGTTCTTGAACTTTATATAAACACACCCGGCGGCGATCTCTACGAAATGTTTGCTCTTATCGATGTGATGAAAAATAGTTATCATCATATCAGCACAGTTGGTATTGGATCTATTATGAGTGCAGGATTTTTAATCTTTGCAAGCGGATCACAGGGCTATCGTTTTATAGGTAAAAACACAGGCATAATGAATCATCAACACTCAGACAGTTTAGATGCTAAGATGCATGACATAAGAGCGCAAATGAAAGAGAATCAAAACTGTGAAGCAAGATGCCTACAAATATTAAAAGAAGCAACAGGCATGACCGTACAAGAAGTACGTAACAAATTTATTAAAAACCCATCAGATCAATACTACACAGCCAAGCAATTGGTTGACTTAGGTATTGCAGACGATATACTATAGTCGACATAGTCGGCCGGCAACCTCACCGACAGGAAGGTGAATGGCGAAAGAGTCTGGTTGCTAAAGAGCACGGAGTTGGTGGCGTTTGCGCCAACTCCCCTTAGGCACATTTTGGTTGACAAAGCCATACTTAGACTATACAATAATAAAATTAAATAATTAATATTATAAGCGAAAATTGGTTAAGGAGGAATTAACATGCCGCAAAAAATAACAGCTGAAATCACAGCAGAACAATTTAAAGAAAATTTCGGATTTGAAGAAAATAGTGGATTGTACAATGATCCGCTCTTTCGTTTAGTAATCAATAAATTTGGTAGATGCTATTGGTTACTTGCACATGACAATCTACAAGGTCCACGTTTCAGTGGCAATAATGTTTATTATCAAGGAAACAACTCAAGACTAATCCGCACAATTTATCCTAATGCAAGACGCATTATTGATGTTGGTGCGAACGTAGGTAATAACACCATTGCATATAGTGAATGGGCACAAAAGGTAGAATCATTTGAACCTACTCCAACTACACTTAAAATGCTGAAAGCAAATATTGCAATAGCACAACAACAAAAATTAAAAGGTGTGTACTGGAAAGGTACAGATCAAGAAGGTGACTTATATAGAGATGAAACAGCATCATCAGGCTGGTATACTTACAAAGGTGTTTATCAATCTATGGACGTTGTTGCAGATGTCACTGTGCATGAAGTTGCGGCAACTAACCGAAATGAAGGAACAATTGATATATTAGATCATACAGATCATGGTGGTCATAATCATGTTGTGCTAGATACCAATAATGTCAAATTACGTGATAGTCAAAACTTAGTACCTGTACCTGCACGTACAATTGACAGTTATAATTTCGATGAAGTAGACTGCATTAAGATTGATGTTGAAGGTAGTGAGCTTTTGGTAATGGAAGGCGCAAAAGATACAATCGAACGATGTCGACCTAGTGTACAAGTAGAAATTGTACCCAAACAGTGTAATCTATTTGGATACGAACCGCAAGCATTATATGATTTCTTTGATGGTTTAGATTACGTTTGTGTAAGTGCAATTCGTACACCTGTAAACAAAGATCAAAGAGGCGGTGTTAACACTGGGCTTTGGTTTGGTAAAAATATCGGTATGAAACATCAACAAATTAAAAAGTATATGGACCGTTTGTTTGTACCACGCGAAATTCACGAAGCAACAGATTATGGTGCAATGCAACAAGCAGATAATACTTTTGGACAACTTTTTAGTTGACAATCTCTATATTAGATAGTATAGTATAAAGACAATGAGGCAACAAGTCTATAGAGATGAGCCTATTGTATATGGAACACAGAAATGTTCCTGTAATTTGAAACGCTAGTTAGGAGATATAAAATGCGTGAACCTTATGTAAGTCTATTCAACTATGTAGACAATTGGAAACAATCAATTAAATTCGGATATGCTGACAGCATTAAATCCGCTTACGGAGAAGATCTTTCAATCTTCTTTGGTCCGGAAGAAGAACGGACACCTATTAAGTTTCTTGAGCCTGAAGATTATCAGCGGAAACTATCACTTATTAAACGTGCAAATGTACCTAACCTAAATGTTAGTAAAGGTGCTCTTAACCTAGAGTCAATGGGTACTGTTGACTTTGTCACAGCATTTAAAATGGCACTTGATGCCTTACATGCTATTATTGATCCGGAGACAGGCAAACCTGTACTGTACGGTGTACAACTACAAGCATATAATCTAGAAGAAGCAGTTATGAATGGACTTGCTGTAGATCAAAGTCTTGTTGCTATGAACATGAAAGCACAACGAGTAATTTACTTGTGGCGTATGTTTGAAATTGCAATGAACTTTGATAGTAGTCTTGTGTTTGGTGCAAAAGGACGTTATGCCGCAGATGAAGAACGTGTGTTTCTAAATGACGGTATGCAAGGTTCAATGGCACTAGCACTACACGGAGTAAAAACACTTATTGTAGGCTTTAGTATGAAAGACATGCCCTACATTGACTTCAATCAATTCTTGGCATGTAATGCAGATGTAGTACCAATTACAGATTACGATTTTGTAAAGGTTCGTAATAATCGTGCAAGAGCAATGCTTCAAGCAGGTCTTGATGTTAAACTAGAAGATCAACCTGCATACAATCTTATGAGAGTGTTTGACAATGTAAACATTACACCTGTGCCAGAAAGTGCTACACCAGGTGCAGGCGAAACAAAACATACTGCTCATATGCAAAAACATTTCAAAGAGTTTTGTAAAGACAACTATTCAAATCGTTTTGCATTTGAAATGGCTCTTAAATGTGTACGCAATGCTTGGCACTTCTCAGCAGTAGATCACGCACCTGTTTGGGGTTTGACTGAACTGTTTACACAAATGCCTAAGAAGGCTGTTACTGATGACTTGCTAATTAAGATTGGACAAGTTATGAGCGAACGTTGGAGTTCGAGCAGTAAAGTATGGTCAGATGTTCTTAAAGGCATCCGTTCACAA
>Ga0213859_10001041_pt1 | contig 12545 bp, 14 predicted proteins | sample PICome_2_FD_160133 | JGI IMG/M metagenome (GOLD analysis project Ga0213859, IMG submission 160133) | Coastal seawater microbial communities near Pivers Island, North Carolina, United States - PICO304 | ecosystem: Environmental > Aquatic > Marine > Coastal | place: USA: North Carolina... | reverse complement strand
CTTTTTCTCCTCCTCTGCGTGTATGTACCCAGAGTATAATCAACTTGATCCAGATAATCCTGATTGTCGTGAAGAATCAGCATATCCAGCAGAACCAGACTCTGAATATGGATGGGAAAAACTTTTTAGTGAAAGGTTGTTTTTCGCTTACAATCGTAATTATGGTGTTCCTGTTAGGGTAGCACGTTACCACAATATCTTTGGTCCAGAAGGAACTTGGGAAGGTGGAAAGGAGAAAGCACCTGCCGCAATGTGCCGTAAGGTAGCATATCTGCCTGAAGAAGGTGGTGAGATTGAAGTTTGGGGTGATGGATTGCAAACTCGTTCCTTTCTTTATATTGATGAGTGCATTGAAGCAACTCGACGATTGATGGACAGTGACTTCATGGGACCTGTTAATATTGGTTCTGAGCAGATGGTTACTATTAACGAATTAGTTGACACTGCTGCTAAAGTTTCTGGTAAGACTGTAGAAAAGAATCACATTGATGGTCCTCTCGGTGTTCGTGGTCGTAATTCCAATAATGATCTTATTCGTGAAAAACTCGGATGGGATTATTCTCAGTCTCTTGAGGAAGGTATTCGTAGAACTTACAATTGGATTTGTGAACAGATTGAAAAGAAATGAAATTAAGGAATTGTAAATATACTGCAGCCAGTGGTGGTTGCAGTTTGCTGAATCATCCAGAAATGAATCAACTGGATTGTATGTGGAATTGTGGATTTTATTCTAATCAGTCCCAAGCATTTTTATCTACGCTCATTTTGTTGAGTCACGGTATTATTCCTGATAAAATTAGTTACGCAATGGGATTTAAAAGGTTTAAGTCTCATCCAGACAAAGATATCTTTCCTGATTTTTATAAGATCAATCCTCAGATTCCAGTTCAATTATTGAAAACTGTTACTCTTCCTGATGAGAATCGAAAACAATTTGATCTTTATGATTTTGAATACTATAATCAAGTAGTTAATAAATTTTTTGGTCCTAGTGATTTAATTTCTGAAAGGAAGCAATTACTTTTAAGTAAGTATAAGATTGATCCAAGTCAAACAATTGCTGTTCTTTATCGTGGAACAGATAAATTTACTGAGGTGCGTCTTGGTTCTCCTGAGGCATATTTAAATGTCACTAAGCAGTTACTAAATCAAACTGGATTCAAAAAAGTTCTTGTGCAAACAGATCAAACTCAAGTTCTAGATTATTTCAAACAAGAACTTGGAGATAAAGTAGTTGTTCATTTTGAAGAAACTCCATCTACTTCTGGACAAGATGCCATGAACACTGTCATGGAAAATGAAGGTAAGGACACAATGGACTGGATGCAATGGTTTGATGCTGCTCTTCGTTGTGTTTCTGATTGTGCAGTTGTTGTAAATCACACAGGAAACTGTGGTCTTTGGATGAATTTATATCGAGGTAACACTGTTAATGTATTTCAGTTTGACCAGTTTGGAAATTTGTCATGAAGTTAAACGATATACTCAATACACTTAAAGGTGTATATGCATCAGACTGGTTACGAGATAATCAGTATTTCACTAATACATTATCACATGTAAAGAATGATGGATTGTGGTTGGAATTTGGTGTAGCAACTGGAAAAACGATCACAATTATCTCTAAATTTACAGATAATAAAATATATGGTTTTGATACATTTACTGGACTCCCCGAAGATTGGGGAGAACATCAAGAAAAAGGAGCATACGATCAGGGGGGAATACTTCCTGATGTTCCAGATAACGTAGAGTTATTTGCAGGATTATTTCAAGATACTTTAGAAGATTTTTTAAAGGAACATCCAGAACCAGCAGCATATATACACCTTGATGCTGATTTGTATTCATCAACCAAATATGTTCTAGATCAATTAGAATCTAGAATTGTTCCGGGCACTGTCATTTCTTTTGATGAAGTGTATAATAAAGATGTTTATTTGGAACATGAAATGAAAGCATGGTTGGAGTTTGTTGAGAGAACGGGAATAGATTATAAGTGGATAACAAGAACAATTCATGAACAAGCATCGGTAATTATACTATGAGCAAAATAGAAAATTTAGTATTCCATCACCACACGTCACTTGGTGATCATTTTATTTGTAATGGAATCGTGCATATCTATGCAGAACAATTATGTGACGTACTTCATTTACCATGTCATCATAGGTATTTGGAGACCATTGAATGTTTATATCAAGACTTTGATAATATTGTTGTTCATCCATTTAATGATGACTGGGCAACTTTAGAACAAGAGATGTTCCCTTGGGCACAAGAAAAAAATTGGCCAGTCACTAGAATTGGATTTGAAAAGGTTTACTATCGACAACTAAAAAGGGAAAATACTCCTCCTGAATTTTTTGCTGTAAACTTTGATAGACAATTCTATGAAGAAGCAAATATTTTATTCAAAGAAAGATACGATAGATTTACTCTTCCTAAAGAGATTCCTGGTTCTCAAGATGTTTATGAGAAACTAAGCGGCGGAAAGGAATATATTATTGTTCATAAAAACTCAAGTGCTGAGGGTGATTATCCGATTGATCTTTGGAGTTGGAGAAAAGAGAATGATGAAGGTGTTAAAATTGTAGAGATTGCATTGGGTCAAACTACAAACATGTTGGCATATATGAAACTCATTGAAAATGCAAAAGAAATTCATTGCGTTAATAGTAGTTTCTATTGCTTGGTTGATAGTGTTGCCAAACATATTAAACCAAACCTTTTCTATCATGATATTCGTATGAATAATATCACTCAAACTAATTGTGCGGCAAATAATAATAGGTGGACAGTTATTAATTATCCTTTTAAGAAATGAAAAAAATTGCAGTATCAACTTGGTGTACAGATGACTATGCTGTTTATCTTCGCCCCGACAAATTAAAAAAACTTGTCAATCATTTTCATCCAGAAATTGATTTTCATATTGTTGACACAAAACAAACTGAAGAGATTAAAAAAGAAAATCCATGGATGCTATCAGAGAAAGTTAGATATCCAGACTGGATGATGGTTATGTCTTGTCTTCCATTTGTTGAAGATTACGATATGGTCATTCATATGGATGCTGATTCTTTTTGTATTGGTAGTTTAGATCGTGTAATTAATTCTGAAGCAGAATTGATCGGAGTTAGAAATAATAATCCATTTGGTAAAGCAGGGGCAGCAAATCCTTGTGTTAGTCCTTTTTATGCTCCATATGGAGATAATACTCAAATTGGTCTAAATGATTTTTTGAATGCCGGATTTGTTGCATCAAACGATAAACAGTTTTGGTATGAGTGGAGAGACTTTAATAAGTATGTTGCGGAACAAAGTGATGGGAGAACATTTACATATCATCCTTGGCCCATGATTCGTAATGAGCAAGATACTTGGAATCATATCTTTCATGCTAAGAACAAATATACTAGTGAAATTATTGATAGAGAAGGAAGTGGTGTAACTTATGGAATTTATAATCAATGGGGAGAAAAGGATCATTGTGAAAGTTGGAAGAAACTTTACATGAAAGATGGAGCAGTTTATCTTGATCATCCATTCACTAAAGAACCCCTGAAGACGAGTGTTCTTCATGCTGCTGGTGTTGGAACTATGGATATTATTAAGGATTATGGTGACCAATTTAAGTGGTTGTATGGTATAATTAGTGAAGATGTTGCAGACCACATTCGTTCTATTGTAGGAGATTGATGAAGCAAGTACAAGATTTTTTGGAGTCCATCTCTGGTCAAGAAGGACTCTATCCTTACATGGCCAATCGCAGGGAGTTTATCCCTGGAGAGTCTCCTGTTTATTATTCTGGTCCTTATTGGGATAACAGAGAGATCGAGACTATTTTTAACTGCTTCTTGACGGGGAAGTGGTTGGCATCTGGCGAAGAAGTTAATAAGTTTGAACGTCTGTTCTCTAAGAAGTTTAACAAACAGTCTTCCTTAATGGTGAACTCTGGTAGTTCTGCCAACCTGGTTATGATTGCTGCATTGAAAAAGTATTTTGGATGGGCAGATGGTGATGAGATTATTGTGTCTTGCGTTGGATTTCCAACCACTATCGCTCCCATTGTTCAGAATGGATTGAAACCAGTATTCGTTGATATTGATTTCAGTGATTTGAACTGGAACATTGATGAAATTGAAGATAAAATTTCTACCAGAACCAAAGCACTATTTTCATCACCAGTCCTTGGCAATCCATATGATTATGATGCTATCTTGGACATCTGTGATCGTTATAAACTTGAACTAATCTCTGACAATTGTGATACTCTTGGTAGCAAGTGGAATGGTAATTATCTGACTGACCACTCTATTGCTGCTTCTTGCTCTTTCTATCCTGCACACCATATCTGCACGGGGGAGGGTGGTATGATCTCCTCTAACAGCACGGAATTGATCAACATTGCTCGTAGTATTGCTTGGTGGGGACGTGACTGTTATTGTGTTGGTCAACAGAATCTTCTGTCTTGTGGAACTTGTGGTAAGCGATTTGATAAATGGATTGAAAAGTATGATGGTATCATCGACCATAAGTATGTGTATTCTCAGATGGGATATAATCTAAAACCAATGGATTTCCAAGGTGCTCTGGGCACAGTGCAACTTGATAAACAAGATGAGATTCATATGTTGCGTCGTAAGAATAAGCAAGCAATTCAAGAACATCTTGAAAAGATTCCTGGTGTCCGCAGTGTGAATGAACTAGCACCGGCAGAGACGAGTTGGTTTGGTGTTCCTATCATTTGCGACAATGCAGAAATTAAAAATGCTTTAACTCAACACTTGGAGAAGAATAAGATTCAGACTCGTAACTACTTCGCTGGTAATATTCTGATGCACCCTGGATATAGTCATCTTGATTACTATAAGAACTACCCCAATGCATGTAAGGTTCTTGACACTGTATTCTTTGTTGGTTGTTCTCCTACTATTACAGAACAGATGGTCGAATATATTGGAACTGTAACGAAATCGTTTAAACTATGAGAGTAGCAGATTACGCAATCGATCAGATTTATAAGGCAGGTTGTGAGCATATCTTTCTTGTAACTGGTGGAGGTGCTATGTATCTTAATGATGCTGTAGCAGCACATGGAAAAATCAAACCAATTTGTAATCATCATGAACAAGCATCTGCCATGGGTGCAGTTGCATATGCAAAATACAATAACAGTCTTGCTGCTGTAAATGTTACGACAGGATGTGGAGGAACAAATGCAATTACTGGTTTGCTAGATGCATGGCAGGATAGTGTTCCTGTTATCTTCGTATCTGGTAACGTCAACCGTCCACACATGGCACCAGAGGGTAGTAGAAACTTAGGTGTACAAGAAGCAAATATTATTGATCTCGTAAAACCAATTACAAAGTATGCAGTAGTTGTTAATGATCCTGAAGATATCGAAGAGGTAATGAAGGATGCAATTCGTATTGCCACTCATGGTCGTCCTGGTCCTGTCTGGGTTGACATTCCAATGGATGTACAAGGTGCTCAGTGCTTTGATATTGAAGATACTTTGAGGAAAGCAGATCGCCCTCTTATTCTTGCTGGTAATGGTATCAATTGTGCCCAAGCAAGAGATGAATTCAAGATGTTTGTAGAAAGAACAAACATTCCTGTTGTTACTTCATATAATGGTGTTGATTTAATCGAATCAAGCGATGTAAATTATGTTGGCAGAGTTGGTATTAAAGGTACAAGAGCAGGTAATTTTGCAATGCAGAATTGTGATCTATTGCTTGTTATTGGATGCCGTCTTCCTGTTCCTGTAACAGGTTATAATTACAAAACTTTTGCTAGAGATGCAAAGGTAATTGTTGTTGATATTGATAAGGAAGAACACTCAAAAAATACTATCAAGATCGATCGATTCATTCATCGTGATGTAAAGGACTTTCTTAATATCAATACTTTTAATCGTTCAAAGAATGATTGGAATAAAACATGCCGTCAGTGGCGTGATAAATGGCCTGTGTGTCCTGACAAGAATCCATCAGAGAAAGTAGATCTCTATTACTTCATGAAGGTTTTGAATGATCGTAAGCGAATGGATGATGTGGTGATTTCTGATGCTGGATCTGCATTCTATGTTTGTTCTCAAGCAACAGAGATTGATTGTCAACAAAGATATATTACTTCTAGTGCTCAAGCAGAGATGGGATTTACCATTCCTGCATGTATTGGTGCAGCATTTGCTAAGGGTGGCGAAGTAATTGGAGTGACAGGTGACGGTTCATTCATGATGAACCTTCAAGAATTACAAACTATCAAACATTATAATCTTCCCATCAAGTTGTTTGTTTGGAATAATGATGGGTATCTTTCTATTCGTACTACACAGAAAAAGTTTTTTGAAGGTAGAGAGATTGGTACTGATGCATCAAGTGGAGTTTCTATTCCAAACATTCGTGATGTAGTTAAGAGTTTTGGTATTGAACATTGCTATGCCGATGCAGAACATTTGAATCATGCAGTTAGAACCACACTTGATTACAACGGACCTATTGTATGTGAGGTTCTCTGTGAGAAATGGCAAGAAGTTGTTCCCACATTGATGGGTAAGAAAAATGAAGATGGAACAATTACTGCAAAACCTTTGGAAGATATGTATCCTTTCTTGTCGAGAGAGGAATTTTATGATAATATGATTGTTAATCCTCTGAACTGATATGCCTGCTGATAATAGAGATAAAGTAACTATTCTAAAGTTACGCAAACAAAAACAGAATAGTGTAAAAACTGTTGGTGTCACTGCATATGATTATCCTCAGTCACTTATGGCAGATAATGCTGGTGTTGATTGGATTTTGGTTGGTGACTCTCTTGGTATGACCACCTTGGGATATAAGACTACTATTCCAGTGACAATGGATGATATGCTTCGTTCTGCCAGGGCAGTAGCAAGAGGCGCTAATCGTGCGTTTACGGTTGGTGACATGCCTTACATGTCTTACCAAGTATCTAATGAAGAAGCAGTAAGAAACGCTGGAGACTTTATTAAAGCAGGTATGGACGCTGTTAAAGTTGAAGGTTGTATGGTTGAAAGGATCAAAGCAATCTGTGATTCTGGTATCATGGTTATGAGTCATCTTGGATTGACTCCACATACTCGTGCAAAACTTGGTGGGTATCGGGTTCAGGGTAAAACTGCAGATCAAGCAAAGGTAATTCTAGAACAAGCACTAAAACTTCAAGATGCTGGGTGTTCCTTTTTGTTATTGGAAGCAATGCCTAGAGAGTCTGCTGCTATGATTGCTGATAATCTTGAGATTCCTGTTTATGGTATCGGTGCTGGTGATAAAGTTGATGGTCAACTAGTCATCATGCATGATCTTGTTGGTTTGTTTTGGGAATTCAAATCTAAGTTTGTAAAACGATATTGTGAGGCGGGACAACTTATTCAATCTGCGTTGTCTGATTATGTAAATGAGGTTCGTGATCTTCAGTTCCCTGCTCAAGAAAATTTCTATGAGATTAAAGAAGATGAACTAGATAAACTATTAGGAGATTCTAAGTGGAAGTATGAAAAAGAATAGTAGAATATTGGTCACTGGTGGAAAGGGATTTATTGGTAGTGAATTAGTTCCTCTTCTTCGTCAGGACGGTCATTATGTAGTAGATCCTTCTTCAAAAGAATTGAATCTAATGGATAGTGATGCTGTAGAAAATTTTTTTGAAAAAGAAACATTTGACATTATCATTCATGCTGCTATGTGTAGTGGTGCTGGACGATATAATGTTTCAGATGGATCTGAAGTCTTATATAAAAATATGAGAATGTTTGAAAATGTATTCAGATATTCTAATAGGGTTGACAAATTTGTAAACCTTGATAGTGGAGCATCTCTTTTTAATGTATCTAAAATACCAGATGGTGCATACGGATTTTCGAAACATTGTATTGCCAGAACAGTAGATATGGCACGTAATGGTGTTAATGTGAGACTGTACGGTTGTTTTGGTTCAAAAGAAGAACCTAATAGATTTTTAGCAGTTAATATTAACAACTATATTGAAAAGAAACCTATTAAACTGTTTAGAGATAGACAGATGGACTTTATGTACGTTAAAGATATCTACAAGGTTATTGTATGTGCTCTGGAAAATAATTTAAAAGATGTCAATTGTGTTTATGAATTTAAATATTGTTTGTCCCATCTAGCAGAAATTATTAATGGACTTGATAATTATACAGTTGATGTTATAATAGAGAATGATGGTATGGATGCACCGTATTCTTCGGATGTAACTATTCCTCACAAGTTGGATTACATTGGATTGGAACAAGGTATTAGAGAATGTTATGAAGAATATCTTTGTCAACGGAACATTTGATTTGCTTCATCGAGGTCATTTGGAAATGCTAAACTACGCAAAAAGTTTGGGAGATTTTTTGTTAGTTGGTATTGATACTGATCAACGTGTAAGTGAAAAGAAAGGACCTTCCCGACCTATACATAATCAAGATGATAGAAAATTTTTTCTTGAATCTCTTAAGGCAGTCGATAAAGTTGAATTGTTTTCTAATGATAATGAACTGGAAAACATGATCAAATCATATAAACCTGATATTATGATGGTTGGTTCTGACTGGAAAGACAAATCTGTTATTGGATCTTATTATGCTTCGCAACTTATTTTCTTTGATCGAATCGGTGATTACGCCACGACCAAAACAATTCAAAGTATTATTGATAGGAGATAGTTGTAGTGATAGGTATGTCTATGGCACTTGCGATAGAATTAATCCAGAAGCACCTGTTCCTATTCTTAAGTTTATTAGAACAGAAAGAACACATGGTATGGCATTGAATGTCAAAAATAATTTAGAAGCATTTGGCATTGATGTTCATCTCATAACTCAAGAGGAACCTATCATTAAAACCAGATATATTGATGAGAGGTACAGTCAGCAAATCCTCAGAGTTGATATTGAACATAATATAAAACCTATGGAGGAAGAGATTACAGAAGATTATGATGCCATAGTCATATCTGATTATGATAAAGGATTTTTAACTTCTAAAAAAATAGATGATATAGTTTCCAATGCAAAGATTCCTGTATTCATTGATAGTAAAAAAACTAATCTCCCAAAGTCAAATTGTTTTCTTAAAATCAATGAAAGTGAATCTAAACTCCTAACAAGTACACATAATAATATTATTATCACGAAAGGGGCAAAGGGTGCTGATTATAAGGGGAAAAATTATCCAGGAGAAAAGGTAAGCACATATGATGTTTGTGGTGCTGGCGACACATTTCTATCTGCACTAGTTTACTTTTATCTTTTTTATGGTAGAATAGAAAGTGCTATACCTTATGCAAATAAGGCAGCGTCAATTGCTGTTTCCAATTTCGGAACTTACATATTAAAACAAACAGATATAAATGAGATATTGCATAGACATTGATGGGACAATCTGTAGTCCAACTGTGGGTCGCAACTATCACGGGGCAGAACCTTGGTATGATAGAATCGAAGCAGTAAATAAAATGTATGACAATGGAGATTACATAATCTACTTTACTGCAAGAGCAATGGGTAGGTTTGCTGGGGATCCTGACGCGGCATCTAAAGCAACTGCACTGATGAAAGATCTTACTGAAGAGCAGTTAAATACTTGGGGGTGCAAATACCACGAATTGATTCTTGGTAAACCACACGCCGACCTATTCATAGACGATAAAGGTATTAACTGTGATGACTTCTTCTCAAAATGATTCAATTAAATTTGTTCTAAAAGGTTGGGGTTATGAAAAATGGATAGTAAATACACCGGAGTATTGTGGTAAACTTCTTTTCTTTGAAAAGGGAAAGCGTTGCTCCTGGCACTACCATGAGTTGAAAGATGAAACCTTTTATTTGCAGTCTGGTAGAATATTATTGTATTATGGAGACTGTGATGATTTGCATCAGGCAAAAGATATAGTCTTAGAACCTGGAGATAAGTTTCATATTTACAGAGGATTAAGACATCAGATGGTTGCTGTTGAACCTTCTGAGTTATTTGAATTTTCAACAGAACATTTTGACAACGATAGTTATAGGGTACTTAAAGGAGATTGAAATGAGTTTCGATATTAAATTGATGGAAGGATCCCATCGTGGGTTTCTTTCCAATTTTCTTACAATTCTGACCAGTTTTAGAACACTTGAATCAAAGGGTATTGACTTAAACACAGTATGTGTTGATCCTTCTATGTTCATGCTTTATGGTAATCCAAATAATTGGTTTGATGAAACTAGGGTTTCTAGTGAAGCTAGTCGTATGTTTAACACACAAGATGGATGGGATTGTGATTATCCATGGGCATCTTTTAGGGATTTCGATCTGAATAAGTATCGTCAGTATCTTCCATTCAATAAAAGAATGCAGAAGATTATTGATTCTATCCCTGCAGAAAAATATTCCAATTCGCTTGGAGTACATTATCGTGGAACTGATGGTGTTGGTCACACAGAGTTTGTTGCTGTGGAAAGGTATTTGAATGCAGCAGAGGAAGAATTTAAATCTGGTGGTTATGATTCTATTTTTCTAGCAACTGATCAGACAGATATTGTAGATATCTTTAAGAAAAGATTTGAAGGTATCGATGTATATGTTAATGATCACCAAAGAACCATGAGTAATGCTGGTTTGCATTATTCTATTAATGCACAACCAAATAGTCCTGAGAGAGTTCTTGCAGGTGATGAAGTTCTTGTTGATGCAACTTCTTTGTCTTTGTGTAAAACTATGATTGGTAAGTCATCTAATATTACCAATTACGCTAGGATTCTTAATCCATTTCTAGAGACATTATATCAAGACCTTGACTCTAGAAATGAGCATGGTGATCATAGAGACTTTAGTGAGCAAGGATATATTGAGAGATTTCCTCAAATTCGCACAAAGGATATTCAACCGTTTATCTTTAATTGGAGAAATCAGTTTGAAAAAACTTGTGCAACTGAAGATGCTTTGAAGGAAATCTTTGGTGAAGTAACTGTTATCAATAGCGATGAGGAAAACACTCGTCCTGGATGGATCGATCTTGGTGACTCTGCATACTTTGGTGGACAATTTAATAAAGCACTTGAGTTATTCAAGAGAGGAGAGAAGAAAGTATTACTTCATGTTCAAGGTGATGCAACGTATCATGACTGGGATACTTTAGTTAAAGATGCCAGAAAGTATTATAATCTTTATGAGTGGGGAATTTATGCCCCCGATATTATGAATGTGTGGTATACTCCTGAACATACTGATATTAATGGTATTGAATCAGAAGATGAAAATATCAAAATGGTTGCTTGCACTGATGAAACGGTGTGGTTTATTCATGCAGATGTTTTAGATGAATATTATAATAGAGGATTACTTGAGCACATGACACCTGATAAATTGAAATTTGGATGGGGATGGGATCTTGTAATGAATGCTGTTTCTTTCTTGATGGGTAGACCAGTGATGAGGGATTATAATCATCCTATTAATCATCCTAAAGGTACTAACTATAACAAAGAGGCCGCAGGTGTTGAGATGGGTAACTTGTGGTCAGCATTGACTGATGATATGAAAGAATGCATCAGTCATATTAAAGGTGACCGAGAAAAACTTATTAAGTATTTTTCATAATGGATAAGAATAAATCTGTATATAAACTCAAGGGTCTTCCTCCAATCTATTGGTTAAATCTAGACTCGGATGAGCACCGTCGTCTTTATATGGAGACTCAATTTAAGTATTGGGAGATTGATAATCATACTCGTATTTCTGGGTATGATGGTAGAACAGATGATGTTTGTAGTTATCTTTCTGGTATTGCTCCAGACAATATGACGACCAATGAGATTGGTTGTTGTATGTCTCATCTTAAAGCAATTAAGCATTTTTATGAGGAAACTGATGATGAATGCTGTCTTATTTTTGAAGATGACGTATCATTTGATACCGCAAGGCATTGGAATTTTACTTGGAAAGATTTTTATGCCAAACTTCCATATGATTGGGACTGTGTTCAATTGACTACTATTTGCACAGGAAATATTCATGTCCAATTACACCATCACTTCATCAATGATTTTTCTGCTGCTGCATATTTGATTACTAGACATCATGCTGCAAAGATTATAAAGAATCATGTTCGTCGTAATAAGTTAAAACTTGATATTGGTGTTAAACCAAGAGCAGTATCTGAGGATACTATTTTTGGATCTGGTAAAACATATTCTATGCCAATATTCTTATACCGTCTTGATTTGGGATCTGCTATTCATCCAGAACATATTGATATCTTTCACAAGGGTAGTCATGATGCTCTCATGAATTTTTGGCAGCAAAATGGATGTGACCTTTCTTTGGATCAACTCATGCAATATGATCCATATCTGAATAAGATTAGCAATCCAGATCAACCGCAAGAGCAGTAATGTTTTCAAATTGTGACCATCTCGTAAAGGGGTGGTTTTTTTATGGTTAAATTTAAATTAACCCTCTCTATATAATTCGGTTTCTCTCATATCAACTTAACTTGATATTAACTTTATGTTG
>Ga0213859_10001040_pt1 | contig 12552 bp, 9 predicted proteins | sample PICome_2_FD_160133 | JGI IMG/M metagenome (GOLD analysis project Ga0213859, IMG submission 160133) | Coastal seawater microbial communities near Pivers Island, North Carolina, United States - PICO304 | ecosystem: Environmental > Aquatic > Marine > Coastal | place: USA: North Carolina | collected... | reverse complement strand
CGCCTTCGTTAACTGAACTGGCATTTGCTGTAAATGTTGTATAAGTAGGCACAGGTGTTTGGCTTGTGTCATTCACTGTTACGCTATCACTTAATCCACCAGTGCTTGTACCTGCACTATCTGTTGCATCTAATGTTACTGTTAGTGTTTCACTACCTTCTGTAGTAAGATCATTTTCCAGCGTAATTGCTAATGACCCTGTATTGTTGTTAATCGTAATACTGCCTGTTAATGATGCTGCAGTAATATCATTTACATCTACGCCTGAAATTGTGTATCCTATTGTAGTTTCATTTACTATATTTGATGTGTTGACTGTAAAGGTAACAGTTCCTCCTTCATTTACATCACTTAAATTTGCAGTAAATGAATCGTATGACAATACTGGAGCTTGACTTGTATCATTTATAGTTACATTACCTGATTCTGCAACCTGCGTACCACCTACACTGTCATTGTAAATTACAGCATAAAACGTTTCTGCACCTTCGGTAGTCGTGTCTGCAGTAGGAGTAACTGTAAATGATCCTGCATTTGATGTTATTGTAAAATTACCGCTCGAAACTACAAAATCATTAGTTGGTATAACTTGCCAATAAAGAGTTGTTGAATCTGAAATATTAGTAGTTGTTACATTAAATGTTAAACTACTACCTTCATCTACATTATTTGCATCCGGAACAACTGAATAAGTAGGTCCATCAGGTGTAAATGTAGTATTACCTAATGTAAATTTACTATTTGTAGTTACGTTTAATGGTTGTCGCCCGTATCTAGAATACAACATCCTATTACTTGCTCCCATTAGACTTTCATCTATAAGTTCATAGTCTGTATCTGAACCCGTTGTGTATAGCACACTCTTAGCGTCATTAAAAATTCTATCTTGCATTTCTGCAGGAGTTAGATTAGGGAATACCTGTAGGTGTTGTGCAATTACTCCACATACTTGAGGACTAGCCATTGATGTTCCGCTAATACTTGTTATTACATAATTGTTATCAGTAGGATCTGAAACAGTTGTGTAGTTATCGTTGATGTTAGATGTGCCAGCAAGTATGTTAGAACCAGGTGCCCATATATTAACACTTGGTCCTCTACTAGATGAAAATGCAGTTTTATCTTTGTATGTTGTATCAAGTATTTGTGTTGAATTAATGTTACCAACCATAAATGCATTTTGTGAACGTGGGCTTGATCCTTGATGGTAGCTTCTAGTACCTATAGCAGAAAATAACACAGTGTTATTATAATCCGGTCCTCCACTTATGTCTGCTTTGTGCCAATCATTGCCTGCTGCAATGCAAACGTGTATACCGTCTAAGATCATATCTTCAACTTCAGCATCTACTGAAGCAACTCTTGCCGGAACTCTAAAATAATCATATGCAGGATTAAAAATACCGTAAACACTTTCAATTGTGTCACTTACACCTGTTGCAGCCATTAGCACTGCTCTGTCTGTATAGTCAGCACCCCAAGTCCACGCAGTGCCTCTATATACGCCACTTGTAGGATTGCCTGATGCTGTAGCACCGTAGCCCCAGCTCATATTAACTACAGTTGGACGCCCGTTAGTTTTAGCATTGTGCCAAAGACGTATAGCATCAAATGCATCTGCTAAAGGAATGCCTGTTCCACTATCACCTGCACCTTCAAGTCCGCCTAGTTTCTGTGAGTACACATGAGCACCCTTAGCCCATCCGTATTTTAATCCTGCGGCTGTACTTGCTACGTGAGTTCCGTGTCCGTCGAAGTCTCTGTAGTGGTTAGCACTCTGTGTTCCTGCTAGGCCACTAGCAGTGTACCAATCAATTTGTTGTAAACGACTAACACCGTTATAGTCATTCCATTCAGGATGATTTGCTTCAATGCCACTGTCTTGTATTACTACGTCAACACCTGTGCCGTCAATTGCATACTCGTAATCGCCTGAAATGGTTGTGCCATTATTGTATGTATTTGTTTCTTCTATGCAGCGTCTTAGTCCCCAATTTACATAAGCACTATTCACTCCGCTGCCTCTTCGGAATGTTCCTTGTTGATAAGCATTTAATCCAATACTAATATCATCACGTTGCTCTGGCGGTATCTCTACTGCACGTACTCTAGGGTCTGCACGTAGAGCTTCTGCTTCTTCATCTGTAAGCATAAAGTGTGTTTGTATACGTGAACCAGGACGTGGGTTAGCAACGTCTACTGAGCGATTAGGAATAGGGCCTGCTCCGCTACTAGCAGTAATCTCTTCTTCTAGTGCGGGCAAGTCTTCTCTAGTGTTTGCTATTACTGTGTATTCTTTTTCCATAATTTTCTTATATTAAGTTTACCCAAGCACCATTTTCGTAACCTTGGAATTTGTTGTCGGTTACATTGTATATAATATCACCATTGCCTGCAGTTAAATCATTTCTTTCTGTAGTAGTTAAAACAGGTGGTCTAAAAGCACCGCCAGTTACTCTAGTTCCGTCGGCAGAATTCAATGTTAAGGTACTTGCACTATCTAAAGTTATAGTACCAGTTCCTGACGTTTCTAAGGCACTAAAACTTAGTGTTCCTGATGTTGAAAAGTCATCGTTTATCCATTGTGTACCACTCCATTTTAGGAATTGTCCACTTTGAACTGTAGTAATATTTGTATCAGACAAGTCGTTTAATACTGTATCAGTATCTAATATTTGTTTCCAGTTGCCGTCATGAGCAAAATATGCATGACCTTCTGTGTGAGCGTGGGCAAACATTCCATGATAGGTGCTTGCATTTACTGTAGTATCTAAGGTGTTAAAATCTGCAAAAACGTTTGAATACCATAATTGGCCAGTTGTTATTAGATTACCAGTATCGTCGATTGTTATAGCAGAATTTTGCAGTGTATCTCCAGTTGTGCCATCAAACCGTACAATAGCATTATCAGTTGAACTTGCTGCTTTTGTAACATCTCCGCTTGCGGTTGCACTTATTACACCATTTACATCTATTGTTATATTTGTTCCTTGCTTTACACCACCTAAAACAGTATTAGTTGCAATAGGTAAAGTATATGCAGCTCCGACGGAGGCCCAACTTGTTCCGTTCCAAATCCAAGTTGTATCTCCAACTACATGCGTATCATTCAAAGCAGGCGAGTTAGGAAAATTTATTGCCATTATTGTATCTCCTTAATGCCTATGGTATCGCCACACATTCCAGTTACTAATCTTAAGCTTTCGCTGCTGTAATTCACGTCCATTGAATTACGTATACGATATTTTACGGTATCACCTGCAGATGCTCCGTGAGTATCTAACAGTTGGAACATAGAATTCCCATAGTATGTATTTTTTACTGGAAATATTAGTTGTCTAAGCAGTGTCCAACTTCCAGTATTAATTTGTCTTTCTAACGCAACTTGAGATTCTGTAGTTGGATCTGTTACATTCCAAATTACAGCATCTAAGGTTACTAGTGTTTTTGTAAAATCTGTTGTCACAGTCAGTGAAATTTCAATATCTCCTCCACCTTCCTGTTGGAACACATTTCCTGCAGCTACTTGAGCATTTCCAGAATTAAAAGATGTACTTGTACCAAATTTTAAATAAGTTTCGTTTCCAGGAACAGTAGTTAAATAACCTGCATCGTTAGTTAATTCACTTACATTATCTCCTGATTGTAAAGCTGTTGAATTTGAATTAGCTTGTGGAACTGCATCTACCCATTGACTTCCGTCTACGTCTAAATAATATATTTTTAATATACCAGTATTTGAATCCCACCATAAATCGCCATTAGTTGGATTCACTGGTGGAGTATCAGACGTTAAAATTGGTGTTGAACTAGTAATATAGCCTGCATCGTTTTCTAACAAACTAATGTTTGATCCTGCAACTATGTAGTTTGCATCGTTAGCAAGTTCACTAACATTATCTCCTGTTTGTAAACCTGTTGTAATGTAACCAGCATCATTTTGCAAAAGAGATATATTATCTCCTTGTTTAACAGATAAGTTCCAACTTGTAATATCATTATTATCTATATTAAATGCATCATATGCACCTGCAACCCATTTTTCTCCGTTCCATTTTAATACATTGTCAATGTTTGGTTGTGCATTTAGATCTACATCAAATAAACTTCCTAAATTTTCATTATTTAAAGTTGTTAGATAACCTGCAAGCGCATGGTTACCCCAGTCAAATGCAGAATTCCATTTAATAATGGTTGAATCAGAAATGCCATAAGCAGGACTAGCAGTAAAAACAGGATCACTCTCTTCATAATATGTAAGATATCCCTGTAAAGAATGGTTGCCCCAGCTATATGCTTGTTGCCAATTAATACTACCTACTTCTAAATTAGTTATTCGTTGGCTTAAAAAGGTAAAATTACCATCTAGTTCTTCAAAAGTTAATTTTTCATCTTTAGTTAATCTTAATACAAGTGTCATTAGGCTACATATCCTATTTCAACATAACCATCTTGAATGTAATCTGTGGTTACTTCATCTATTGCTTCATCTAGTTCTTCGAATCTATTAATATATAGGTTATCAGTTATATTTCTGTTTTCATAAGTATCTGGATTTTTTACTTTATAACCTAATCTTGATGTTTTATCTCTTTTGCTATTTAATATTTTTGTTATTACTTTTGAAAGATTGGCATAACTTAATTTATTAAAAGTTTCTATTAATGTGAAAACAGGTATTTTTTCTATTTTACTTTGGCTTAATAAAATTTGTGCGGTTGCAAGAGCAGCAGTTTTTTCAAAACCTTTTTTTCTAAAAAACCCTGTAAGTGCGTCATATTCACTTGCTGGAAATGCTATTGTTGCATTGAAATAATTATCATAAAATTGAACAACTTTTTGTTCAGATTTTTTTTCTTTTGTTGGTAAACTTGCCATTTATTTTTCCTATTATGGAATTTCTGTATTTTGTAATCCGCTTACTGTATTATCATAGAAAGTTTCATTCGCTCCAGTAATAATATTACCTATGTCTTCTTGAATTCCTTCAACACTTAAATTTTGTATATTATCAATTAAATTTACACCTGCAATAATTGCTGCTAGAGGACTACTAAATCCTGAGCCAGTTCTTGAGTAATCAAATAAATCAACTGCTCCAGTTAGTAGTGCTCCTAAACTTACAGATCCTCCTCCTACTAACGTATTTGGACTTGGGGTAGCATCATAATGGCTTAAATCGCCGAAACCTGTAGGTGCTTCTCCTCTATCACCAACTCCCCCTCGATCTATATGCACTGCTTCGTAAGCAATTGTCATACTGTTAGAATTTGTATCACTGCCAGATGAATTGTCAATTGATCCGTGATTCCAGTCTGTAATTAAAGGATTAACCAAAGTGTATGTTGTAAATGTATGTCTTGTTAATTGACTTAATTTTATATTATTAAAAAACGGAAATGTTATTTTATTATGTAATCCATATTGATACGAATTACGTTTTTCATTAAGGTAGGTACTATCGCGATAAGTTTTAGCATATGCACCTGGATCTTCGCCATAGTTTCCATCTAAAAAATTATAACGATAGTAAGCTTCTAACATTCCAGTTATTATGCCTAAATTATCATCATGAAAATTTATTGTAATAGGATTATATGTTAAACCTGTTTGAATATTTTTTGTTCTGTTATATTTTTTTTTTGATTCTACGTTTGCAGTAAAAGATGGCAATGTTGAATCTTTTACAAGTAATCCAGCTTCTAATTTATGTTTTTGCTCCCATGTAGGCAATGTTTGCCGCATTGCTTCAGAAAAACTAAAGTTAACATGGTATAAAAATTTAACTTTAGGAGCAAGTCTAAAAGAATTTTTTACAAAAGTACGACTTGCGTGCCTTGCATCTCCTAAATTACCTTTAGGATTTAAAGTTCCCGATAATAAATTATCAAAAAAGCCATTAAATAATCCGGACATAAATAATCCAAAAAAAAATATGAGTGGCTTAGCCACTCATATTTAATTTTAAATACCGCCGCCAGTTGACAACGTACTTACAGTCCTACCGATATCTGTACCAATACCAGTACCTTGTGGTGTTTGAATCGCATTATCGTATCTAATATTAAGTGTAACAGTTACGGGTGCAGATTCTGCATAATTCAATGAATTATAGTTTGCACTTTCTAGATAACATCCATACAATTCAAATGTTTCTAAAATACCTGGAGTAAATGCTCCATTTCCACCGTCTAAAATTTCTATCTTAGTAGTGAATTTATAGTCTAAACCAGATGCAGCACTTGATTGCTCGTAGAAATCAAATTGTTTTTGAAGCTGCTCACCGACTAAAGTTTGCACTTCATTGTTTACATCTTCTCGCAAATTAATTGTAATAGGTTCCCAATTGTGTTTTCCAGCCAAATAAACCCTTGAATTGTAAACATCAAGTGTTATTTGATCAAAAGTTAAATTAGGTTTTGTAACATCAATAACTTGTTTTGTTAATTCTGATGTAGGTGTACTATTGCCAAAATTGTTAAAAGATACTCTAAATCTATATTGTAATTTTGGCATTAACAGTGATTGCGAACTAGGAGAATCTCCAGTTGCAAGGGGTACTGTCATTTTAGATAAAGTTGCTATAGCCATTAAAACGCTCCCATTCTATTATTATTTATTCTATTTTTACCCACTGATTTCACCTGTATTTTTAATCCTCACTGGTATGTAAATAAATTCTATTGCCTTAACAGGTTCAATTGCAATATCTACATACAATTCGTTTCTATCAATTCTAGCAGGTGTATTATTTGACTCATCACACACGACTAAGAAATCATATAATGCCCGCAAACCAACTAATTCTAAGAGTAAAGTTTCAACTTGCTGCTTTATTTCATCTCTTGTTGTAGCATCATTAGGTTCAAATAGATAAGGTTTAGCTAAAACTTTTAATTGACTTCGCAAATAAATTATAAGTCTTGCAACATTTATTCTATCTAATGAGCTTGCTGTTAACTGTCTTGTTTTTTGACCAAAGCATACTAATCCTGCGCCTGTAATAAATGTAATTGGATTAACATTATTTGCATACAATGTATCTCTTAATCCTTCATTCATTGCTAAAGGCTGGAATTCACCTTCTGAATTAATCCATCCTGAAGATGTTGCATTTGTAATATTACCTCTTCGTGTACCAGCAGGAGCGAACCATGGATAAGAAACTTGATCACTTAAAGCAATAGTTCTTAGCATCATGTGACTTGCGGGAACAACAATATTATTACCAAAATTATCACTTGTAAATCCTGCAGGATAATAAACTGCAATATTTTCATCAGTGCTTACTAATCCAATATCGTTATCTTCTACTGCATTGTTTACATTTGTAGCCCAATTATTTAAATCAGTTCCGTTAGCAGGTAATCTAAATGGAGAGTCACCTACAATGAAAGATGATAATCCTCTGTCATAATTAAGACTATTCATTTCACCAATAAGCTCAGGGTAACCAGGACATGCCATCAAATTAAACAATCTTGATTCATCATCTCGTACATCTGCATTACTATTAACCATAGCTTGCAATGACTGAACTACAACTTTTCTTTGAGCATGTCTGCCAAACGTACCTGAACCATCTGCATTATTGCCAGATTCTGTTACCCATCTATCTGGATTATAAGCGTCCATAGCTTGATCTGCATAGCGCACATTTAATTCAGATGTGTTAATATAATTTTTTGTCCATTTTTTTACATTGAATCCGCTTCTACGAGTGTTGAATAACAACATTCCTTTAGGATACAATGCAGGATCTGGACTATCTGGATCTACAAAATCAGAAGCTAATAAATCAACAATATCTCCTGGTTGATCACTGTTAGCTCCAGCAGTGTTATATCTTGCATCAGCAAAAACGCACCCATTATCTGATGTTTGATCTGACGTATCTACTTCAAACCATCTTTTTACTAACGGTAGATCAGTTCTTTCACTATTAAATTTATAAATTTTAGGATAATTATCAATGTCGCTTGTGTCAATCCATAAATCACCTGTAACTAAAGCTGTACTATCACTTTGTAACAAAGGCATAGTTGCACTTACAATTGGACCGTTTGGATCTGTTTGAGCATTAGCATCAGCTGAATAATAAGGACTTGCATTTGTGCTCTGACCACTTGTTCCGTCATAAAGGTAGCCTACAAAAGCATCTCCGTTATGAATCATAATATCTGGTTCATCTATTATCGAATTGTACCATAATTTTCCATCTTCTTTACTTCCTACTGGAGCTATTTCTGAAGCTGTATAGGTTAATACTTTCCATAAAGAAGCTTGCAATGTAAGAGGTGTATGATTTTCGTCTGTTCCTTTTGCATAATATAAATTTGGTATACCATTATTTTCATCTACAAAAACTGTAAATCCTAATTCATTTAAAATGCCGTCGCTTGCATTGTCAATCAATTTAAATTCACCACCTGCGGAATGACTTATAGTAATTTTATTTTGCAGAGAAACAGTAGCAGAAACATTGGGTATGCCTGCATCATTAATTGCACTTACAAGAGTTGATGCATCACTTGCTTCCCCAACATAAGTTACAGAAATTTCATATGGATTGCTATGTACTAAACTTCCAGGACTTGTACTTGTTATCTGAATAGTTCTTGTACCAGCAGTAATACCATCTGTAATTTTTGGACTTGTTATACTAGTTGGAGCAATATCATTTCGTCTAAAAATCTTTATAGTTGCAGTAGGTTTACTTCCTCCAGCAACATCTGTTAAAGCATATAAATGACCTGCTAATAAATTAGCACCTCCGCCTGCTTTGTCTTCACCAAAAAGCGCACTTTCGTTGCTATCATATAATGGAACTGGTTTTAATTCCCATAATTGAGTTGCACTATTCCATTGTTTTACGTTTAATTTAACACCTAAGTTAGGAGTTGTTGTTTTTAACCATACACTTCCTGATGGTCGAGGTTCAGTGTCAATTACTTTGTATTCTGGAATATTAGTATGTTTTGATATCTGTAATTTTGGAACGTATTTTGTAACTGTATTAGGTGTTCCTGTGTCAGCTGTAAATCCCATTACTGCAAATGGATCAATTTCGTCTCCTACTCCAGGACCACTTTCAGTTGAAGGATTGTTTACCAAGTTTACAGTATTTCCTAATGTTCCATCTGAATAAATTTCTAATTTTCCGTCAACATTTGCTGCTGAAATATCTCCACCAATAAATGTAGTATTAATTTTTGTTGCAATTTCTGTAGCTGTATCTCCTTGTTCTACAGCTATAGATTGTCCTGCTACAGTTATTGATGCTGCTACTGAGCCAGATACTGTAAATACATTTGAACCGACATGAGTTGGCCAGCTTTTTATCCATGCATCACTACCTACAAGAACCCAGTTTCCGCTTTTTGCTCTATAAAAAATTCTATTTAAAGTGCTAGTAGCAACAACTGCATAGCTTCCTACTGCTCCTACAGTTTTGCTAGGAATATATCCTGCATAACCATTTGTACTTAAACTACCTGTATTTGATGTTTCAGTGACGTCTGTAATTACAATTGGTTCTTTGTTTGTAAAGTTTTGTCCACCATTAACTAAAGAATTACCGTTCCATTCTTGAATCCCCCATAATGATGTAGTCGCATCTAACCAATAAGCATTATCTGCAGGTTCTCCGCCTGGTTCATTTGCTGCTGGTTCTAATTCAGCCAAATCAATATCAGCTCTTACTATGTATGCACGATTGGCTATACCTAAGAAAGAATAAGCAGCCTGTAATCCATATTCGTTTAATTCTGATCCATGAATAGGATTATTATTTACGTCTGTTTTAAAAATCGGATCTCCAAAATTATCTACAAGATCTCTTTGTGATGTTACTAAGAATGCAGTGCCATATGTTGATGCTAGGGTTCCTCTAGCTGTTCCTGTACCAGCTCCGTTTAATTTATTTGCTGCAGTAGCAACAAATATACAAGGTAAAGTACCTGGTTCAGCTGGGGTATAAAAACTTTCGTCAACAACTTTAACTTCTACACCTGGTGATACTAGTGCCATATTTAAATCTCCTCTAAGACTATGTTACTACTATATTTAGTGTTTGTTATGAAAAATTGCCTATCAAATGCACTGTAAAAGGGGTTAAAAAGGTATGCAATTATAAATAATTTTATGAGACCGTTGTGTGTATGTGGTTTTAGACCCGCAGCCGTAAATTATAAAAAAAATGGAAAAACTTTTTACAGAAAAAAATGTGAAATTTGTTTAAAATCTAAAACAACAGGTTTAGGAATTCCTATTTGGCAGCAGGTAGGCTATAATAAAAAAAATTTTTGCGAAAAATGTGGTTTTAAAAGTAATTACACAGAACAATTTAATGTTTATCACATTGATGGAAATTTGAAAAATTCTGCAATTTCTAATATGAAAACAGTTTGTGCAAACTGTCAACGCATATTGCATTTAGATAATGCGAAATGGAAGCAGGGAGACTTATTGCCTGACTTTTAACCAATTAAAAACCCATATCCAGTACCGCCTGCTACAGAAGTAGAAATTTCTTGTTCTAATTTTTCCATTTCTGCTTGTGCTTCACTTTTTAACGCATCGCCGTTCAATTGCCCTCCACCTTGTGGACCCGCTATAGTAGCAAATTTAGAGCGTGCTTCTCCAAGCATCATTTTACTTACTGCTAGAGCATAATCTCTAATCCACACTTTACCCATATAATCTGTTAAAAGTTGATCATCTGGTCTATAATTATAACACTCAAGTAATAAAGTTTCTTCTGCTCTAGGACGTTGGAGTATTGTTAAGACATGTCTTGTCCTGTTCCAATTAAATTCTATAAAAGATCCAAACATCCTGCCTACAAGTTCTTGGAATTGACTGAAAAAATCATAGGTCGCTAAACCTCCTAAATTAGAACTTGCAAGTAGATAGGTATTAGTGTAAGCCAAGTTAAATGGCTCAAAAATACTACCACCGTCGCCTCCGCCTGTTCTAGAGCCTATACTACGTCTAAAAATGCGTCTTACTTCTAAAATTTCTTTTGGAAGCGTGTAAGTATTTTGATCTACAATTGTTGGCATAAAAAAATAACTTTCTTCTGTACTGTTTTCAGTACGCTGTCTATATCTTGATAATGCTTTGTCTAAAGCAGTTTCATAGTGTACAGGATCAAGTTCTACATCTACCATTCCCCCGCCTAACATATTGTGAATGTAATCGTAAACTTCTTGTCTTAATGTAGCTATTTCAGTCATAGTTTTATGTCTCCTATTGTATTTATCGTAACGATAAATACATTATGCCTAGACTATCTTTATATAAACCGAATAAGGGAAATGATTACAATTTTATAGACGCAAGAATTTTTGAAATGTTTACAGTAGGTGGAACTGATGTAAACATACACAAATATTTAGGACCAAAAAATCCAACAGTTGAAAATGCAACTGCAGACGTTCCTCATTATGATGTAATATCAGAAACAAACATCCAAGACTTATTATTCCTAGAAAATAGAGATAGGAAATACGATCAGAATATCTATACAATTAGAGGAATTTATAATGTACAAGATATTGATTTTAATTTAAGTCAATTTGGATTGTTTTTAAATAATGATACTCTTTTTATGACAGTTCATATTAATAGTTCAGTAAAAACATTGGGCAGAAAAATTATAAGCGGAGACGTTATCGAATTGCCACATATGAAAGATGAGTACGCAGCAAATGATTTTCATGTTGCTTTAAAAAGCTATTACGTGGTTGAAGAAATAAGCAGAGCCTCAGAAGGATATAGTCCAACTTGGTACCCACACCTATATAGATTAAAATGTAAACAAATTGTAGATAGTCAAGAATTTAAAGATATATTAGATTTGCCAATGGATGAAGAAATCCCAGAAGCTGGCAGTTTAAAAGATTTGTTATCTACTTATGAAAAGGATTTGGAAATTAACAATGCAGTTATTGCTCAAGCAGAAGCAGATGCAAAAAAAAGCGGATACGAAACTGGTCATTTTTTCACATTACAAACCGACAGTGAAGGTAAAGTGGAGCTTGTTACTGCTGATTTGACGAATTTAGATGCAAGTATAGCAAATGAACTAGCTGACAGAGTAATGCAAACTCCTGACAGAACTGGTTACACAGGATATTTATTAGGAGATGGCATAGCACCAAATGGAGAAATTTTTGGTCATGGTACATCTTTTCCAAATGGAAGTGTAGAAGGAGATTATTATTTGCGTACTGACATGCTGCCAAACCGTTTGTTTAGATATGATGGGAGAAGATGGGTTAAGATGGAAGATAATGTACGAATGACAATGACAAATACGAATGATAGATTGACCCAAAAAGGTACATTTATAAATAATACTACTCAAACAACTGTAGCTGGAGAAACTTTCGACGAAAGACAAAGCATTGCAAATGCGTTAAAGGCAAAAACAGATAATGTTTAAGGATTTGATATATGCAGCATTTTTATGATGGTCAAATTAGGAGGTATATTACTCAAATTGTAAGAATGTTGAGTAATTTTAGTCATAAAGATATAGATGGAAAT
>Ga0213859_10001039_pt1 | contig 12566 bp, 10 predicted proteins | sample PICome_2_FD_160133 | JGI IMG/M metagenome (GOLD analysis project Ga0213859, IMG submission 160133) | Coastal seawater microbial communities near Pivers Island, North Carolina, United States - PICO304 | ecosystem: Environmental > Aquatic > Marine > Coastal | place: USA: North Carolina... | reverse complement strand
GGGTATTCCGCTACTCCTGCAGATTTGAAACTTGCAGTGTATGACTTAGTTACATACTACTTGAAAGATGAGCACAAGCAAAGGCAAACTCTTTCAGGCGCTACAGTACAGAATCAAGGAAGCAGCAGCATGGCAAATAATCCAGGCTTTCCAGATCACATTAAACGTGTGTTGGATCTATATAAAACCTATTAATGAGTAAGTCTGCATTTCAAAAAAGTTTTGTTAATCCACTATTAAGAAAGCTGGACAAAGAAAGAAGAAGAGAAGTAGAGGGCCAAAAAGGTCAATTTTTAATTTTACAAGACATAAAAGCATTTATAGATGTAATAAGAGAAAGTTACCCAGAAATAAAAATAACCAAACGACAGGCTCAGAAAGCTTTAGACGTAGGAAGAGAACGAGCAAAAAGACTGCAGGAAGGCTATAGAAGAAGAAATAAGAGAAGATTCAATATTATAGCTGCAAAAATTCCCGAAGTATACGGAAAAAATGTTTATAAGCTGGGTAAGGATGCTTTTGTTGTAAATAGTTTTAGAGGCTCTATAAATATTGTAAAAAGAGCTATTTTGAATTCTTTACAGGATCAGGGAGCAATTACTAAAAATCAAAAAGATGTTGTAAAGTCAAGAATACATAAAGGACATGGAGTAATTGGAGGAGCTGTATCAGAGGTTCAAATCGCTGGAAGTATCTCTTCATTTACGCCCGAACAGTATGCACTATTAACAAGTAACTTAGACGCATATTTTGAAAAAGCAGAAGTTCCTAAAGTTAGAAGGGAACAGTTGCAACAAATTATTACCAAATATGATATGGTAGTAACGAAAAACAGTAAATTAAGAGCAGACTATTTTTCTACTGTTGTATTTCAAGAGGGATCAGAAAACGTAGGTAAAGATGCACAAGCAGAAAAAGAATTAAAGAGGCTTTGGAGAAGTTTTTTACAAGAGCTCCCATTGTTAGAAATAGAAGGATCTTCAAGTGCTCGACAAAAGATGGAAAAGCATATTTTAGACAAACTAACTGGCAGCTTAAAAGGACGAGATATAACTGTAAAAAGCTCAGACCCGAAAGTTAAAAGTGCAAAAAGTAAAAGTAAGGGAAAAGTATCTACAACTAGAAAGAAAGAAACAATACGAGTAGCCTCTAAATCCGCAGGTACAGTTAAGAAAGGGAAAAGAGTTAGAAGATCTCAGTTTAATTTAACAACTTTTTTAGGAATACTTAATCAACAATTGCCTAGTGTAGTTGCAAAAAACATGGGAGATCCTGCACTAAACTATAGAACAGGACGCTTTGCTTCAGGAGTAAGAGTTACTGATATAACTCCAACTAGACAAGGGTTTCCTAGTATTGGATACACATATCAGTTGTATCCGTATCAAACGTTTGAACCTGGTTACGCTCAAGGAGACCCGGATAGAGATCCTAGAAAACTAATTGATCGTTCCATAAGAGAAATTATGGCACAATACGCAATAGGAAGATTTTATACAAGGAGACAATAATGGCTGTAAGAGATTATACTACACGAAGACAGTCTATTGTTGGTGCTCTTGTAACAAAACTAAAAGAAATAAATGGAACTGGAACATATTTAACAAATTTACATGAAAATGTACATCCTCGACTAAAGTTTTGGGATGAGGTAGAAGAGTTTCCTGCTGTTCATATGAATGCAGGATCTGAAAGCAGAGAGTATCAAGGCGGCGGATTTAAAGACAGATTTCTTTCAATCACTATACGTTGTTATGTTAATGAAGAAGATGCTGTAGAAGCTTTGGACAAGTTATTAGAAGATATAGAAACGGCTTTAGAATCAAACTCAAGATTATCTTATTATGATAGAGTTGGAGCTGAGCAGTTCACTCAACAAATCACAATTATCAGTATAGACACTGATGAAGGTGTACTTGAACCCTACGGGGTCGGAGAGATCCTCATAGAGGTTCGATACTAGAAAATGCTGGCAGGAACAAACGTTCACGTCCAAGTCTTTTCAAGAAACTAGGAGATAATAATGGCTGATACATTATATTTTACCAGAGACACGAAATGCTATATTGAATTTAGCAATACGGTCTGGGAAATTCCTGTGCTAGATGGTTTTGGTTTCTCTCAAGCTACTAATAGTACGGAGATTACTATAAATGAAGCAGAAACTACAGGAGGAGTGAGTAAACGAGGACGAAGAGCATTTAATGACTCTCTTGCTCCTGGAGAATGGAGTATTTCAACATATGCCCGTCCTTTTGTTTCTGCAGGTTCAGGCACAGGAGCAGCGGATAGCGCTGCAGAAGTCCATGCTGTAGAAGAAATTTTGTGGGCAATGATGGCAGGGGCCTCTGCTTATGCTAGCAATGCTTTTACTGATGTAACCACTCCAGCAGGTTCTACAAGTATAATTGATTTTAGTGAATCAAATAAAGGAAGCTTAAGCACTTTCAATATGTACTTTGTAGTGGGAGATCATGGAACTTCAAGTGCTGTTAGAAAAGTCTATAAACTAGCTGATTGTACTGTAAACGAAGCATCTGTAGATTTTGACATTGATGGAATTACAACAATTAACTGGACAGGAAATTCTACTACAATATCTGATTTTACAGGCAGCACCATAGAAAATGCTACTACTCCAGACGGAGGTAACGGTGATAACAACAATGATGGAGATGCTGTAGCAGATGGAGATGTATGGCTTGACTCAGATGATGGGTATCGTTTATATGTAATGACGAGTGCATCAGCAGCAACAGCAGTTATTTATGAAGGAGTTTCAAGCACTACTAACTTTATTCGTAATCGACTTACCTCAATGACAGTATCTGCTCATACAGACCACACAGGCCAAAGTGCCCTTCAGGGTGCATCAGCAGGTGCATCAGGTGGGTATGTACTTACTATAACAGGTGGAAATGTCACGTTTAGTAATAATATTACTTATCTAACTCCAGAAACACTTGGTCAAGTAAACTCTCCAATTGCTCACATTACCTCTACTCGAGCAGTTAGTGGAAACTTTACCTGCTATTTAACAGATTCTGCAACTGCTACTGATTCTCAGTCTTTTTATGCAGACCTAGCAAGCATTACAAGTGTTGTAACTAATAAATTTAAGATTACTATGAATGTCGGAGGAACTACAGCTCCTTTCCTTAAATTTATAATGCCACAGTGTCACATTGAAATTCCTACTCACGATGTTGGTGATTTGATTTCCTTGAATACTGAATTTATGGCACTTCCATCTACAATTGATGCAACAGATGAAGCAACAATTACATATGGAGCATCATAAAAAATAATTCTTGACATTTATGGTGTTTTGAATTATACTATAAAGAACGTGGGGAGGTCTCGGCCTCCCTACTTTTTTAACTGAAAGAAGGATTTTTGCATGACAGAAGCAGTAACACCGAAAAAAGAGGCAGTATCTCTCGCGAGTCTTATGACTCCAAGTAAAACAGTAACAATAGACTTTCCTGGCTATAGCGGTTTGACTGTTGACTTATGTTATCTTGGAAGAGATGAATTACTGAAACTTCGTAAGAAGTGCGTAACAACAAAATTTAATAAGAAAACTCGTCAGCCCGAAGAAGAGCTAGACGAAGATAAATTTCTAACAGAATACGTTAAAGCAGTTATTAAAGCGTGGTCGGGATTCAAATATTCATACTTAGAAGAGTTTCTTTTGGTGGATGTTTCTTCTCAAGACCCTAACGATCAACTGCCCTTTACTCAAGAAAATGCGGAGTTACTTATGAGAAACTCCAATACTTTTGATACTTGGGTAACAGAAACAGTAGGTGACTTAGAAAATTTTACTGGGAGCAAGTAGAGAGAGTTCAGGAATTACTTGCTCGCTATGTAAAAGAACAGAACTCAAACTTCAACATAGATAAGTATTTGTCTATGTGTGAACAATTAGGTGAAGAGCCTGATCCCCAAAAGATGCCGCTTACCGAGTCAGATTTTCCTGATGAGGTTCAAGTGGCATTTTTTATGTTTAACCTTCTCTCAGACGTTTGGGAAGGAATGTCAGGCTCTTATATGGGAAAGGATTGGTCAGGATGTGACCTACTGTTTTCCATATATGAAGTAGAAGATAAACGAAATACCTTGTATTTTATGAAAGCATATGAAAGAATATTAATGAATCATAGATTTGAAGAGTCAGAAAGAAAGCGCAAAGCAGACGAACGTAAGTCAAAAAGCGGTGGAAAAAACTTCACCCATAATGTCAAAGGCTAATGGCTGATAATACTATAAATATAAAAGTAAAGATAGATGATAAAGGTAATCTATCTGTTCTTGGTAAGAAAGCAAAAGCAGCCGGGGAAGGTTTAGAAAGAACTGCTAAAGGGGCTCAAACTGCTGATCGAAACCTAAAAGGTGCTGCTCGCACTTCTTCAAACACTACTAAAAACTTTTCAAAAATGGCACAAGGAATCAATGGAGGACTTGTACCTGCCTATGCAACTCTTGCAGCAAATATTTTTGCTATTTCAGCAGCATTTCAATTTTTAAAAGACGCGGGCAATCTTGTAGCTCTTCAACGAGGCCAAGAAGCCTATGCTGCATCGACCGGCATAGCTCTTAGAAGTATTGCAAATGATATTATAGCAGCTACAGATGCTCAAATAGGTTTTCAAGAGGCGTCTCAAGCGGCCGCTATTGGTACGGCTTCAGGTCTTGGTACAGACCAACTAAATGCTTTAGCAGAAGGAGCAAAGAACGTATCAATTATACTCGGAAGAGATGTAACCGATTCTTTTAATCGTTTAATTCGTGGTGTAACAAAAGCGGAGCCAGAACTTTTAGACGAATTAGGTATTATTCTTCGTCTTGACAGAGCAACTTCAAATTATGCTCAAACTATAAATAAGTCGGCAAAAGAATTTACAGAATTTGAACGATCTCAAGCTGTAGCTGCAGAAGTAATCACTCAGTTAGAAGATAAATATAATCGTATTGCAGCTGCAACAGAACTAAGCGTAAATAAATTTAATCAATTAGGAAAAGCTTTTGACGATATAACAAATAAAATAAAAGAGTTCGCTGCAACAGGTCTTACCCCTCTAGCTCAAGCTATTGTAGAAAGTCCTACTCTTGGAATTGCTTTGATGGGGTTATTTGCAAAAGGAATAATTACTGCAGCTCTTCCCGCAATAGGAAGTTTTGCTTTTGCTTCAAATGAAGCATTAGAAAATGCAAGAACTAAAGCGAATGCAGCCAGGCAAGCAATGGAACAGCTAGGAAACACTACCGATAGAGCTGCAGGAGCAGCAGCAGCAGCGAGTAGAGCCCAAGACGCGGCAGCAAATGCACCTTTAAAAGGTAGGGCAATATCAGCATTAGCAGAAGGAAAAGGTGAAAAACTCACCAGTAGACAAGTAAGTGGACTACTAACACAGGTAAAAAGAAGTGAAAAATTAAAGCAAGCAGAATTTAAAAAGACAAAACAAATATTAGTCACAGAGCTTGAAATAATGCTTGCAGCTACTCGTAGAACTAATGCCGATATGACACGAGTTTATAAAACCTCTGCGACTCTCGCTCAACGAGCTTGGACAACAGCAGTTACAGGAATACGAGTAGCTTTGTCAGGTTTAGCAACAGCTGCTAATTTTGCAGCAACTGCACTTAGTAGAATATTTGCTTTTGCCGGGTATGTCGCTTTAGCTGTTTCATTATTTGAAATTGTAAAAGGCTACATAGGATTCAAGAAAAGCGCGGAAGAAACTACAGATGAGTTAGCACTACAAGAAAAACAACTAGAGCTCTCAACTAAAAAATTAGAAGAGTTAAATCAGCAGTTTGCAGATTTTGTAGCTGTTCAAAGTATTTTAACGGAAGACGGAGGCGGAGCACTACAATTTTTTACAGCTCTAGGAAATCAAATTACTTCTTTAAGTTCTTCGTTTTTTCAATTGTCTGCAAAAAATTCTATTCCTGCGTTTAGCGACTATACAAAAAGTGTAGGAGGTGAGTTAGAAGAACTAAATAAAAAATTAAAACTTTTTAACGATACTGTAGATAGACAACGAAAAGCAGGACTCAGCGAATCTTTTATAGCAGCAGACTCAGGAGCTAGGGTAGCAAAATTAACAGAAGAAATTGCCTCTCTTGATAAAACTTATTTAGAGTTTTTATTATCCTCAGAAAAACCTGAGCTATTACAATTTGGTCAACGGATAGATGGGCTACAACAATCTTTTAAACTCTTAACTGAAAGATTCGGAAGAGGTCCTCGGCAAATACGAGAATTTGCAGATGCTTTAGCAGTTTTTTCAGATTCAGAGGCTACTATCGAAGAACAGGCAGCAGCATTAGAAACCATACAAGAAAAGTATAAGGGAGTATCTATAGAAGTTGGACGATTAAATAATTTACAGAGACTAACTAATGAAAATAGTCGCCAATTTGTTTCTATTTTACAAAGTTTAGGAAAAGAAACTCAAGCAACTCAATTACTAAAAACTCAAAAACAAGAATTTGAAGAGTTAAATGATTTAAGTTTAGGTCTTTATTACAGAGAATTAGACAGAATACTAATACTTGAAAAAGAGATAGCATTTACAGAAAGATTAGTAAATGTAGAAAGAGATCGAGAAAAAAGAGATGCAGCGTTACAGCTTGCTAAAGAAAATGGATTAAGAAATACTACTTCTCTTCAGAGAGCTATTTTACAAGATCAATTTAAGTTACAAGAATTGTTAAATCAAGAATTGTTTATAAATGATCAAATATTTTTGCTAGAGCAGCAAAAAGCAGATAATGCAGATACTTTTAGCGAGCAACAACAGCATACATTAGATTTATATAAACAACAATTACTTCTCTTAGATGCTCAAAAAGAAACAATTTTAGATAATACAGATGCTACTCAGCAGCTTCTCAATAGTTTTAATGAATCTTTTACTCAAGGCTTTCAGAAAGGACTAACTGATATAATTTCTGGAAAAGAGAGAAGCCTAAAAGACGCAATAGGAAACTTAGCAAAAGGAGTTCTGAATAGTTTATCAGAAAGTTTAAGTAAAAGTTTTACTCAAATGCTATTCGGTAAAAAAGATCCAGCTACTCGTTTTGCAGAAGCAGGCGAATATGTTGCTGGATTAATATCAAATGCAGTTCAAGGAGTTGCTCCTGTTGCAGGAGGTTTTTCCTCTGGAGTAAGTGGCGGCATAGGAGGTTTAGCAAATTTAATTCTTGGCAAAAAAACTTTAGCGAGCACTGGAGGCACTAGCCAAGGCGGAGTATCCCAGTTATTAGGCATGCAATCTATTAGATCCGGAGGTTTAATGGGACTTTTAGGAAATCTAGCAGGATTTTTTGGTTTTGCAAATGGTGGAATCATGAAAGGAGGATTTCGTGGATATGCAAATGGCGGAATTATTAAAAAGCCTACTGTAGGATTAGTAGGCGAAGGTAGATATAATGAAGCTGTAGTTCCTCTTCCTGATGGAAAGTCTATTCCCGTTCAAATGGGAGGAGCAGGACAAAATAATAATGTTACTGTAAATGTAGCGATTGATAATCAAGGTAATGCTTCCTCAGATGTAACGCAAAATGGTCAAGGAGCGGATATTGGAAGAGCAGTCGCACGAGCAGTACAATTAGAGCTTCAAAATCAAAAACGATCTGGCGGAATACTTAACCCATATGGAGTAGCATAATGGCACTTGGATTTACAACAGATGGAGGAAGTACTTATATTTCCCCTGATAAAGGGCTTACTCGTACATCTACGCCTCGAGTATTGGTTGCTCGTTTTGGTGATGGGTATGAGCAGCGCATAGCAAACGGAATTAATTCCATAGACGAAAGTTTTAACGTTACTTTCAAAAATAGAACTAAAGAAGAGATAGATGATATTACATCTTATCTTGCTTCTTTAAATGGAACAACTGCATTTACTTATACGATTCCAGATAGTAATCAAACTTCTAATGTATCTCCTGATACTGCAGGGGAAAGAAGATTAAAAGTAGTTTGTGATACTTTTACACAAAATTACTCTTATGGTGATTTTTATTCCGCATCAGCAACTTTTAGACGAGTATATGAAGCATGAGCGAACTAATTAGTTCAGTACAACTTCAAGATCCAGGAAGTGAATTAGTAGAGCTATATGAACTTGTAGTTGGCAGCTCTACTTTATACTTTCATTCTGGACTTGAAGAAGATTTAACAACTGTTCAATTTCGAGATAGAACAAGTCCGTATACAGTTAGAACTTATACAGCTTTTCCTATTGAAATGGATGGAGTAGAAATGAATGCAGATGGAGCAATAAATCGTCCTACTCTTACCGTTGCAAATGTAACAAATGTATTTTCTTCCGCAATCGGAAATGTAAGATCAGAAGATTTAGTTGGAGAACGATTAACAAAAAGAACGACTCTTAAAAAGTATTTATACGGAGAGAGCGGTGATGCTTCTCCTCCTGTAGAGTTTCCTATAAAGAAATTCATACTTGATAGAATTTCTGGTGAGAATAATATAGCGATTACTTATGAGCTTGCAGCACCTTTTGACCTTTCTGGTGTGAAAATACCAAATCGTCAAGTAATTGGAAAGTATTGTTCTTGGCAATATCAAGGGTATTCACTCAGCGAAAAAGGCGGGTGCATTTGGAATAAGAATAGTCTTGTATCTTATGCTGATGGAAGCGGAGGAGTAAATACTCATAAAGCTTACTTTACACAAGATAATGAACCTATAGTTCCTTCAGGAAGTTCTAATATGAGTTCTTGGGGAAGTGCTGGAACAGACTACTTTGAATATACTGTTTATAGTTCAGGAAGTGGAAATTATTCAGCAGGAGATTATGTAGAACACAATGATGGGACACAGACTACGGTATGGAAGTGTTTAATTGATAATGACTCTAATGATCCACAAACGCCTTCTACAAGCTCTAGCTATTGGGAAAAAGCTGACGTATGTGGCAAGACATTAGACTCTTGTAAATGTAGATTTCAATACGTTCCCTATAGTGCTGCGAGCGCAAATCAAGTTCCGACTACAAATAAAGATACAGCAAAACCTTTACCTTTTGGAGCCTTTATAGGCAGTAAGAAGTTTAGATGATAGAAGAAATTAGAGAACACTTTAGTAATGAATACCCAAAAGAAGCGTGTGGTGTAATTGGAATAGTAAAAGGAAAGAAACAGTATTTTCCTTGTAAAAACTTAGCAGCAGAAGATGAAGACTTTATTTTAGATCCGACTGACTATATTTCTGTAAAAAGAAAAGCTGATATATTCGCTATAGTTCATGATCACATTGAATATACGAATGAAGCAAGCGACAACGATAAAAAGTATTGCAATTCACTAGGAGTGCCCTACTACATATTTAGCTATCCTAGCATGGAGTTAAATATACTCGAACCAGAAGTAAAAGTAAACCCTTTAATTGGGAGAGAATACGAGTTTGGAAAGTTTGACTGTTTAGAGGCTTGTCGCGATTATTATAGTGAAGAGTTAGATATAAAGCTGCCCAAAAGACTGCTCCCATATGTAGATGACTGGTGGAAACTTGGGCACGATTACTTTACAGACGAACATATAAAAGAGTGGGGCTTTAAAAAAGTATACGATTTACTTCCCAATGATTTACTTATATTTACAATGGGATCTTTAGTAGGAAATCATTGTGGGATTTATTTAGGAAACGATATATTTTTTCATCATGCAGTGAATCGACTTTCATGCAGAGAAAACTTGTACCCTCTTTGGAAAAGGTACTTAACTGGAATATATAGATATGAAACGTAATATTTATCTCGAAGGAGAAATTGGATTAAAATTTGGAAGAAAACACTCTTTTCATGGAGAGAGTGTTCGAGATGCTTTACGTCTTATTGAAGCACATAATCCAGAATTAAGAAAGTATCTTATAGCTTGTGCAGAAGCAGATATAGGTTTTCATATTGAAGTAGGCAGTAATGAAGTTGAAACTCCTTTAGAATGTTTACTTCCTTTACGAGAAGGTGATGTAATAATTACTCCAGTTGCTGCTGGATCTAAATCTGGCGGAGCAAAAATTCTTACCGCAGTAGCAATTGCAGCTCTACTTATAATTAATCCCGGAGGGTTTTTTGGAGCAAAAACTGCAATAGAGACCGCATACGGTACTGCAATGGGATCTTTTCAGTTGAATGCCATTGGACTAGCTGCATCTAGCTTGGCAGTAAATCTAGCAATTACAGGTATTCAGCAGCTTATGGCACCGGATCCTTCTGTAGACCAAGAAGAGGAAGGATATTTATTTAACGGATCTCAACGAAACATTGTAGAAGGTATGCCTATACCTCTTCTCTATGGAGAGCTACGCGTTCCAGGCCACCCAGTATCTTTTGAAATAGTAGGAGAGAATACAAGAGTAAGTTCTTCTATAGAAGAAATGGATGAAGCAGGTAATGTATTTAACGGAGGACTTTATCAAGATCCTGTTGCAACTTCTCAACTCGGAGGTATGCCTCAAACTGATGGGGCAATGGATGCAATGCTTGTAGGGGGCGGCCCTACTTCTATTGCCAACTCTCCTATAAATTTTGGAGAAGCTGAACATCTTCCTTCTAACTTTCAGGAAGCCGTATTTACTGACATTATTTCAGAAGGCCCTATTTATGGATTAGTAGATGGAGGGGAGTCTGTATTCTTAAATGACGATCCGAGTCAACTAACAAAACAAGCATTTATACAGGCATCAAAAACTCCTGTTACTTTTTCATTTACAAATGGAAACACTTCAGTAACAATAAATAAGAATAATTTCACTAAGCCAATTCAAGCGGATACAGACAATGGAAGCAAGTATCTAGTAGTAAGAGCTTTAGATACTGAAAGTGCTACAGTTGCGCTTTCAAGTCTATCAAATACTAAATCTGTAACTATTACAGCGAGTAATGCATTCTTTGCTTCTAGCTATGTATACAACCCAAATGATCCAAGTATTGTTCCTGTAATTCGTCTACTTGATTCAAACTCTACGACTGTTTTTCAAGGGTATGTACAAACATTTACTTCTAGCACTGTAGCTGTATGTACTCCTTTTTCCGGATCAGACTTAAATCCTGCATTAACAAGTGGAAACTATACGGTTGTTTTAGATGGTAAACTTCAAGTTGCTTCTGTAGCTGCAAATGAAGCATCTTTAACACTTTCATCTAACTTTACTGGTGCTACTGGAACCTACAAGTGTGATTTTGTAAGCACAGACTATGGTAAGACTTCTTTAGAAGATTCACTGTCTCAAGGTTCTAAATATGATAGCTTTGCTGTGCAATTTCGTACAGGACAACTTACTCAACCTTCATTTACAGAAGTTGGAAATACTGGACCTGGCGTAATAGCAATAACAAATACTCCTTCGAATACAAGTATAGATCTTACTTGTACAACTTATAATGATACTGCCTGTTCATTGGAAGATACTTCAAATGCTACGAGAGAGTATACGACAGGGGCCGCAGGCTTTAACTTAACTTCAGCTCAGATAGAGCAGGCAGATCAAATACGAGTTACTTTCTCGTATCCACAACTTTGGAATAGAAGTGAAAAAGGGCGAGCAAACAGAAGCTACGGCCCGATATACAGCTTATATAGCAATTGAACAAAATGGATCTTTTGGAGGTTATCAAGAAATAACAGATACTTGGGAACATGAAGGAAGATCTAATGCTCCTCTTACTTTTAACCATGTTATAGATCTAAAGAAATATCAGCCTTTTACAGATTTTAAACTTAAGATTACTCGAACAACTTACAGTAATCTTGCTTATAATGCACAAACAAACACATGGAATCAAAACTATACAACTCAATCTGTAGGCAGTATTACTTCATTAAGCACAATTATAAAAGAAAATCTTACTTATCCTTTGACAGCGATGGCAAAGATACGACTAAACTCTAGAGATTTTCAACAGCTTCCTACTCGTACTTATCACTGTAAGGGGTTAAAAGTAAAAGTACCTTCCAACTATGTTACAAGAGAAGAAAGTACAGAAACAGATAATGCCCCGTCTTATAAAAGAAATGTAAGTAATGGTTCTATAGAAAGCACCTACCAAGACTGGGATGGAAACTTTCGTGCAGATAAAGTTTACACAAATAATCCTGCATGGGTTTTTTACGATATTCTTACAAATAATCGTTATGGGTTAGGAGAATGGTTAGCAGAAACTGATATAGATAAATATGCACTTTATAGAATTGGACGATACTGCGATGAAATGGTAGACAATGGCAACGGAGCTACAGAGCCTCGTTTTACTACCAATGTATACCTTACAAAAGCAACAGATGCTTATAAAGTTGTAAAAGATTTAGCCTCTATTTTTAGAAGCATGATCTATTGGCTTGATGGAGAGATCTACACTGTTATAGATCAGCCAGGAGATCCTGTATATAACTTTTCAAAAGCAAATGTTATAGACGGTGCTTTTTCCTACGAAACTACGGGTAGCAAGACTCGTGCAAATCAAATAATTGTAACTTGGAATAATCCAGAAGCAAACTATAAACTCGAAAATCTTATAGTAGAAGATCGTC
>Ga0213859_10001038_pt1 | contig 12566 bp, 11 predicted proteins | sample PICome_2_FD_160133 | JGI IMG/M metagenome (GOLD analysis project Ga0213859, IMG submission 160133) | Coastal seawater microbial communities near Pivers Island, North Carolina, United States - PICO304 | ecosystem: Environmental > Aquatic > Marine > Coastal | place: USA: North Carolina... | reverse complement strand
GGGTGAGCAGGGTTGTTTTGCCGCACCCGGACGGCCCCGTCAGCAGCACCACCTCGCCGGGATCCACCCGGAAGTTGATGTCCTGCAAGACCTCACGGCGCATCGAACCGGTGCCGTAGCTGTGGCTGACGTTGGTTGCAACGATGGGAGCTGGATCCGCCATCAGAAGATCTCAGCGGGATCGGCGTCCGCCAGTTTGCGCATGGCCACCAGGGCCGAACCCATGCACATCACCAAGATCAGGCTGAACACCAGCACCGCCCGTTGCGGCGACATGCCAACCGGCAACTGGGTGGAACCACGAATCAGGGCATACAAACCCTCGCCAGCGGCATAGGCCGGCACATACCCCACCAGGGCCAGCATTAAGCCTTCACGGACCACAACAGCAAGCAGATCCCTCAGGGGATATCCCATCGCCATCAAGGTGGCGTACTCCGGCAGATGGTCACTGACATCGCCGTAGAGGATCTGATAAACGATCACACAACCCACCACAAAACCCATGGCAGCGCCGAGGCTGAAGATGAACCCGATGGCTGTGCTGCTGCGCCAGTAGTTCTTCTCGAACTCAATGAACGCTTTCTTGGTGAAGACGCTCACGTCATTGGGAAGCCAAGCGCGAAGTCGCTCAGCAACAGCCTCAGGATCAGCACCATCGCGCAGGCGAATCAAGCCAAGCTCAATGCTGCCGCGAGACGTGGAGGGCAGCAGCGAGCGGAAGGTTTCACGGCTGGTGATCAAGTTGCCGTCAGCACCAAACGAGGGGCCCAACTCCACCAGACCCGAGACCCGCACGCGCTGACCAGCCACCTCACTTTCCACCACCTGGCCGGCATTGAAGCGCTCAGCCACAGGACCAAATTCAGGCCTCGAGCGCGCATCAAACAAGACGCGGCCTTTCTGGCGCAGGCTGGCCGATTGATCAGCCAGCATCGAATCGACAAACAAGGCGTCATCCGGCTCAAACCCCAAGGCCAACAGGGAGCGGGTCGAGCGGGTCTCGGGATTGCGCCACAGCACAAAATTCCAGTGCACCGGGCTGACGCTCTCAACCGCTGGCTCCGCCATGGTCTGAATCAGCCGCCGCTCGGGGAAACCGGCCATGCTGATCGAGCTCATCGAGCGCGGACTCATCAACACCAGATCGGCATCAAACAGGCGATGAATCGTGACGCTGGCGTCGAACAGGCCATCACGAAAGCCCAGCTGCATGAACATCAAGATCCCGGCAAAGCTGATGCCGGCCAGAGCGATCAGCAGCCGCACCGGTTGACGACTCAGCAGCAACCAAGCCAAGGGAACGCCGCGCCGGCGCCAAAGCGCTTGGATCATGGCTGCAGCCGGCCGATCAGTTTCAAGCCAGTGAGCTGGCGAACGCGCCGAGCATCAGCTGGATCAAGGGTGACGTACACCTCCACCACGCGGGCATCGGTGTCAGCTGTGGGATCAGTGCTGAGCACATCACGCTGCTGAACCAGTGGGTTGATGCGACGCACGCGGCCTTGAAGCTCGCCATCAAAGCCACCGTTTTCGCTCAAGAGCAGCACCCGCTGACCAACGCGTACACGGCCGATATCGCTCTCATACACCTCCAACACCGCTTCCATCTGATCGCTGCGGCCGATGGACAGCACGCCATCGGAGCCGGGACGCTCACCGGGGCGAGCAAAAATTTCCAGCACCGTGCCACTGAAGGGGGCCACCAGCTCGCCATCGGGCAACTTGATGCGCTGGCGCTGCAACTCAGCTTTGGCCTTGCGCAGCTCCTGCTGCACGGTGAGCAGCTTGATTTTGCGGACATCAAGCGTTTCCGCGGAAATCGCGCCGCTACGCAGTAGCCGTTCGTAGCGCTGCACCTCGCGCTGAAGCAGAGCTTGGCGTTGCTCCAGCGTTGCAATCGTGGCTTTGGCGACCTCGAAGTCAGCCAGCTGGTCGGGGCGGGTGTCGAATTGAGCCAGGACCTGGCCGGCCTCGACGCGATCACCCTCCTCCACCAGCAAGGTTTCAACCCGCGGCGATGAACCCATCGCACCGGAGGGAGCATCCAGCCGGCGCACATTGCCAGCTGGATTCAGCCGGCCTAAGGCAGACACACCACGAGGTTGCGGCGACTGAGCAGTGATTGGTGCCGCCATCGGCTCGGGCTGTGGACGCGAGCGCCAGCTCCACAGCGCCACAACAGCAACGGTTCCAAGGACTGCCGAGAGAACCACCAAGCCACGACGACCACTGATGGGAGGCATCAAGGTCACGGATCGCAGGGGGGTGGTGGATCGTCGAAGAGCAGATTCTGGATGTAGTTATCGGCCCACTGTGGATCGAAGGCCACTTCAAGAACGCGCCTGGTCTTGTCGTTGCGGCGTTGTTGAGCGCAGTAGTGCTGTTGCCTGCGCCAGCGCTGTTGCACAGCGTCACTGCTGGCTGGCTCTGGCGTTGCTGCGCTCACCGCCTGCAGAAAAATGCGGTGAAAGGCCAGCAGATCAGCCTCAAACCAACGCTCTTCTTCGGCATTGGTGAGACGGGCAAACAAGACCTGTTTGGAAAAGATCGAGCCCCAGGCGGGCACCTCCCGGCGCTCGCTATAGGGGCGTTGCGGCAAACCCTCCAATGCCTTAATCAGAGGTGGCGGCAAGCTCTCGCCGGTGGGAGAGAGATCAACAATCGCTGCTGAAACACCAGCAGGGCCAGCCACCACATCAGCGCCAAACAGCGGCAGGTTGTAACGCGGGTCTGGAAACAGCACGCAGTGGAGGATGTCCAATCGAGCCCCCACCTGGGCCGTTTCCAGGTGCATCTTGCGCAGCCCAGGGCAACACAACAGCTCGTTGTCGATGGCCATGGCATCCCCTTCGAGCTCACCACGGATCTCGGCCAAGCCGGCAGGCAATGCCAGGGGTTGCAGCTCCATCAGCTGCTGCCAGGCACCCCTGAGGCCCGAAGCGATGACCGGGATCAGGGGGTGAAAAGCGCGCAAGCAGGCGGCCAACGGAGCAGCCCAACACCCTAAATGGCGCAGACCCAAGGCTGGATCGCCATAGTGAGGAGATCAGCTGCCTTGATGCGTTGGATCAGCCCGCAGGGCTTGGCTACAGCACCCCACACACCACCGCGCTGAGCAACGGTTTGCCGTTGAGCCTGCTGCCGGTGCCCGATTCACCCGTGGCCTGTCTTCAGTTCTGGTGCAGCGCCGGCAGTGCGGTTGAGCAGGCCCAGGAGCACGGCATGGCCCATTTCCTGGAACACATGGTGTTCAAAGGCAACGAACAACTCCCGGCTGGAGCCTTTGATTGGCAGGTGGAAGCCAGTGGCGGAATCAGCAATGCCGCCACTGGCTTTGATGACGTCCACTATCACGTGTTGATGCCCAAAGAGGCTTTGCCTTTGGCCTGTGAGTTGTTGCCGCAACTGGTGCTGCAGCCCGAAATCAGGGCTGAGGATTTTGTCCTCGAACGCCAGGTGGTGCTCGAGGAGTTGGCCCAAAGCGAAGATCAACCCGAGGAGCAAGCCTTCCAGCAGCTCCTGGCCTTGGCCTGCGGTGAGCATGCCTATGGCAGGCCAATCCTGGGAGTTCGCGAGCAATTGCTGCAGCAAACACCTCAGCAGATGTTGGCCTTTCAACAGCGTCATTACCGAGCGCAGTCCTGTGCTGTGAGCCTCAGTGGTGGTTTTGACCTGGGCCATGTTCAACAACTGCTCGAGGCCAGCCCCTTCGCCGAGCTCCCAGGCACCACTGGGATCGATCCACAGCAGCCAGGGCTGAGGGTTCAACCGGGCGTGCATGCGCTGGAGCTTCCACGGCTCGAGTCGGCCCGGCTGTTGATGCTGTGGTCGGCACCGCCGGCGAAGGAAATGTTGGCCTTAAGCGGCACCGATCTGCTCACCACCGTTCTGGCCGAGGGGCGCAGCAGCCGCCTGGTGCGCTGCCTGCGCGAAGAGAAGCAAGTGGTCGAATCCATCGATATGGATGTGCATGCCTTGGAGCAGGGCAGCTTGGTGATCCTCGAAGCGATTTGCCCAAGTGACCGGCTGGGCGAGGTGCATCAAGACGTCAGCGCGATCTTGCGTCAACTGCCGCAGCATGTCCCCAGCGCCACAGAGCTCAAGCGTGCGAAACGCCTGCTCGACCATGGGCACCGTTTTGCCATGGAGGGGATTGGCTCACTGGCCCAACACTTGGGGCAAGCCACCTTGATGAAGCGATTGGAACCCCTCGAAGAGCCCCTGTCGCGCTGGCACCAATGGCAAGCGGAGGATCTTCAGCAGCTCTCCCGCGACCTCGATCCAGATCTGGCCTGCACCCTGCTGGTGAGGCCGAAATGAGCACAAGGCTGCAATGGCTTGAGCCCGGCTTCGGCGATGTGATGGCGGCTCGCTTGGTGCTGCCGCTGGGCAGTGCTGCTGATCCACCGGGCCAAGCCGGACTGCACCAGCTCCTAGCCGGTTCGCTCACCCGCGGCTGCGGCAGCCACGATGCGCGCTCCTTTGCCGAGTGGATCGAAAACCAGGGGGCCAGCCTGCGTTGTGAAGCTGGCGATGACCATCTGCAAATCATGCTGAAAGGGGTGGGTAGCGATCGCCATGTCCTGTTGCCGCAGTTGCTCGAAATGGTGGAGCAGCCCGCTGCCAGCGATGACCAAATCGAGCTCGAGCGGGACCTCAACCTTCAAACCCTGCAGCGCTTGGAAGAAGACCCCTTCAGCCGCGCCCAAGACCGTCTGCGGCAGCTGATGTTTGGCGATGGCCCCTACGGCCATGACCCCCTAGGGACAACCGCATCGCTGCAACGACTGAGCAGCCAAGACGTCGTCAACCAACGGCCGCGGTTAGCCAATCGCCAGGCGTTTCTGGTGGTGAGCGCGGCCCACGATCAAGCCTTAGCCGATGGGCTTGAGCGACGTTTGCAGCGCTTTGCCCACGACAGCGTCAAAGCGCCTCAGCCATTGGCGCAGGGCGATTGCGGTTGGAGCGCTGATCCCCTCGACACTGAGCAAACCGTGCTGATGTTGGGGTTTCGCAGCCTGCCCGTTCAGCATGCCGATGCCTTGGGTTTGAGGCTGCTTCAGGTGCATCTCGGCTTGGGCATGAGTTGCCGGCTGTTTCTGCGACTGCGCGAAGAGCTGGGACTCGTCTACGACGTTGGCGCCGAGCTGGCCATGCGCCGGTTTGATTCTCCATTCATCTGGCATCTCTCCACCAGTGCCGATCAAGCCAGCAGTGCCCTTGAGGCCTTACTGGATGAATGGCAACGGCTGCTCGATGAACCCCTGGCAACAAGCCAACTTGAGTTAGCCAAAGCGAAATTGCGCGGCCAAGAAGCCATGGGCCGGCAAACCGGTGCCCAGCGGGCAGAACGGCAGGCCTTTTGCCAGGCCTATGGGCTGCCCAGCGATTTCCATGCCCAGGCCATGAAGCAACTGGACAGCATCAGCGCGATGCAGTTGCAGCAGGTGGCTCATCGTTGGCTGCAGCAACCGTGCCTCAGTGGCAGTGGTCCAGCGGCCAGCCTGCACAGGGTTGAGCAACGTTGGCAGCAGCGGCTCAGTCGCTGCCTATCTCCTGCAGGGCACTAAGCGGCACCACAAAACTGCCGCGCCGAAAGCGCACGCCGCGCTGATCCTTGGGCAGCAGGGAAATCACTTCCCCCTCTTCTCCGGCACTCACCAGATCGCCAGGCCGCAACATCGGCATGGCATCGGCCGTCTTCAGATAAGGCTGTTGTTCAGACAACACCACACTGGCGCCAACAGGGCACGCGCTTGAAGCTGGCTCAGACACCGTTGTTGGACTGGGGAACGTGTTGCAGGATGACAGCCAGAGAGCACAAGAGCAGCAGTGCGGGCCCTGTTGAACTGGAGTGGTGCCCTGGCCGGCCTGCTGCTACTGATCACTGGGGGACTGCTGCATCCAGCTTGGTTGCAGTGGAGTGACACCAGCGGATGGCAGAGCATCAATTTGGGCGTCACAGCGCAGCTCCCCGCTCTGTTGCTGACAGCCCTGATCTGCGGCCCGCGCCCAGCCTTGATGGCTGCCATTGCCTACCTCGCCCTCGGCCTCAGCGGCGTGTTGATGGTGTTCCACAGCGGAGGGGGCTTGAGCTACCTGCAGCTTCCGGCCTTTGGCTACATCGCTGGCTTCTTGCCAGCTGCTTGGCTCTGCGGCCGGCTGGCCCAACGCGATGACGTCAATCAACTCGAACACTTGATGGCCATTGCCCTGTTGGGGGTATTGACCGTTCAACTCTGCGGCGGCCTCAATCTGGTGGTGGGCCATTGGGCAGGCCGCTGGGCCGAACCATTACCGCAGCTGCTGCTCAGTTATGGACTGCTTCCCCTGGGAGGCCAGATCTTGCTCTGCGCAGTCGTTGCTGTGGTGAGCCGGCTGCTGCGACCACTGCTGACGGTCAACCACTAGGTCATGGCTGGCAAACGTTTCTGGATCCTGCTGAGTGCTGCTGGGCTGTTGCTGCTGGATCAGCTCAGCAAGCAGTGGTGGCTGCAAAACCTGCCACCTGGCGTCAGCCAGAGCTGGATTCCTGGACTGCTCAACCTGAGGCTGGTCTGGAACGATGGCGCCGCCTTCAGCCTGTTTCGCAGTGGCTCGCAGTGGCTGGGCTGGATCAGCCTGCTAGTCAGCGTTGGCCTGTTGATCTGGATTGGGCGCCGTGGGCGGCAGTGGTCCCGCTGGCAAGCCGCAGCTGCCGCATTCCTGCTGGCAGGAAGCGTCGGCAATGGCATCGATCGCTGGCGCTATGGAGCGGTGATCGATGGCCTTGAACTGGTGCCATTCTCATTTCCCGTCTTCAATTTGGCCGACGTTGCGATCAACTTGGCCGTGTTGTGTCTGTTGATCGAAGCCATCCGCCAGCGATGAGCCCATCCCTACGCCTTCACATCAACGGTGAACCCAGCAGGGAGATCCAGCTGCTGGGGGAGGTGTATCGACTGGGGCGCGATCCCGACGCCGAAATCGTGATCCAGCACCCTGCGATCAGCAAGCGCCATGCCTTGCTGGAGCGCCGCCATGGCCACTGGCAGCTCAGGGACCAAGGCTCCACCAATGGCTTGAGCTGGAAGGGCCGATCGGTGCAGCTCTTGGCCCTACGCGATGGGGATCGCATTCGCCTCGGACCAGAGGCTGATCCATCGCTACCGGTGCTGGAGTTCCTTGAGCCCAGCTCCCGCCGTCAACGGCTCCCCTGGAGGAAGGCACTCAGTTCAGGCCTATTGAGCCTGGCCGGGGCTGGTCTGTTGGTGCTCGGTTTCGGCGCCGTCAGCGTGCCGGTGCGCGGCAGTTTGGCTCCAGTGCGCGGGCCCTTGGTGCTCTACGACCGCAGCGGCACACCGATTAACAGTGGCTTTGATACGAACCACCGCGAAAAGGAGCGTGTTGCCGATTTCGCGCCATCGCTTCGGGCGGCTTTGCTTTCAAGCGAAGACACCCGCTTCTGGTGGCATCCAGGGGTCGATCCGATTGGCATCACCCGTGCCTTGCTCGTCAACATTGCTGGCGGCCAAGTGCTGGAGGGCGGCAGCACCCTCACCCAACAGCTGGCCCGGAGCCTCTATCCCAACGAGGTGGGCGAGGGCGACACGCTGCAGCGCAAATGGAATGAACTGCTGGTCGCGTTGCAATTGGAAGCGCGCTTCAGCAAGCAAACGCTGCTGTTGAGCTACCTCAATCGGGTGTATCTCGGCGTCGGGTGGGGCTTTGAAGATGCCGCGCAGGCCTACTTCAACCACTCAGCGAGTGCGTTGACCTTGCCGCAGGCGGCGCTGCTGGTGGGGCTACTGCCATCGCCCAATGGCCACGACCCCTGCCGCTATCCGGAAGCTGCGCTGGCGGCACGCAATGGTGTGCTCAACAAAATGGTGCGGGAAGGTCGCCTCTCGGCTGATCAAGGACGCATCGCCCGGCGAACTCCGATTCAACTGGCGCCTGAAGCCTGCACCGGTGTCGCCCGCAGACCAGCTCCCTTCTACAGCGATCAAGTGGAGCGCGATCTGCAGAAGCTCGTTGGTGACGATGTGGCCGCTGAGGGGAACTTCATCGTGGAAACCCATCTCGACCCAACGCTGCAAGAGGTCGTTGAAGTGACCCTGCAGCGATTTCTACGAGCCAACAGCACCAGCGGCATCAACCAAGGGGCCGTTGTGGTGCTCGATAGCCGCACCGGCGGAATCCTCAGCCTGGTGGGGGGGCGCGACTACAGCACCAGCCAATACAACCGCGCCAGCCAAGCCCTGAGGCAGCCCGGAAGCGTGTTCAAACTCTTCCCTTATTTAGTGGCCATTGATCGAGGCGTTAGGCCAACAACACCTGTCTCGGCATCGCCAATCGAGTGGGGGGGCCTGCGTTACAGCCAAGGTTGCCGCGGCAGCAGCAGCCTGAAGCAGGCCTTCGCATCCAGCGACAACTGTGCTGCCTTGCATCTGGCACGCCGCTACAGCCTTGATGCTGTGGTTCGCAAAGCACGCGACTTCGGCATCACGACACCGATGGCAGCGGTCCCGGGTTTGGTGCTTGGGCAATCAGAAACACTGTTGCTGGAGCTCACGGCGGCCTATGCGGCCGTGGCCAATGGGGGCATCTGGACCTCACCGAGCACGATTCGCCGACTCACTGACACCGAAACCTGTCCACTCGATCCCAGCGATTGTGCCCAGCGCTCCCTGGCCAGCCAACGCAGCCGCCGGGTCTTGCCCACCGATCAAGCCTTGGTGATGCAAACACTGTTGCGATCGGTGATCCAATCCGGCACGGGCCGTGCTGCCTACCTGGGCGGCAACGAGGGAGGAAAAACGGGAACGACGAATGAAGGTCGCGATTTGACCTTTATTGGCTACGAACCCAAGCGCCATTGGGTGATGGGCGTTTGGCTAGGCAATGACGACAACAGCCCCACGGGCCAAACCAGCGCCGCCGCTGCTGGTCTGTGGTGGGAGATCATGCGGACTGCAGGCCAGGGCACTGCTGATGCAGAGGGCCGGCCATGAAACGCACGCGCCTCTGGCTGATTCTTGGCGGTCTGCTGGTGGTGGTTGTTGTGCTGTCGATCGTGATGCAAGCGATCAACAGCTTGATTTGGCAGTTGAGTTATTGGCTTCCTGGATGGCTGGTGGGCCCCATCCTGTTGCTGTTGGTTGGCGCCCTGGTGCTGGCCCTGCTGCCGCTGGTGGAACCGTTGATCCGCGGGAAACGAGGCCAAGCCAAAGCGGGCCAACCTGCACCACCCAGCAACCGTCAAGAAGCGGCCCGCCGCAATCTCGACTCCATTGATCAGCAACTGGCGCAACTCAGTGATGACGTCGCGCGTCAAGCCCTGCAACAACAGCGTCAACAGGTGCAGGAATCCTTGGAGCGGGGTGATTTCAGGGTGGTGGTCTTTGGCAGCGGCTCCAGCGGCAAGACCTCGCTGATTCGCGCCCTCCTCAATGACCAAGTGGGTTCGGTGGGCGCAGCGATGGGCTCCACCACCAGCACCAACAGCTATCGGCTGCGCTTGGCCGGCCTGGGTCGCTCGATCCAATTGCGCGATACCCCAGGAATCCTCGAAGCCGGCGAGCAGGGCAGCAACCGTGAACGGGATGCTCGCTCGGAAGCCGTGCTGGCCGATCTGATCTTGTTTGTTGTGGACGGCGATCTACGCAGCAGCGAATTCAGCGTGCTGCGCAGCCTGGCCGAAGTGGGCAAACGCACCCTGCTGGTGCTCAACAAATGCGACCTGCGCGGTGAGACCGAAGAGCAACGCCTGCTGCAGCTGTTGCGGCGCCGCTGCACAGGCCTGGTGGAGTCCCAAGACGTTGTCAGTGCCAGCGCTGCACCGCAAAGCGTGCCCAGGCCGGGCGAGCGGCCATGGCAACCACCAGCCGAGATTGAGCGGTTGCTGCGCCGGCTGGCCGCTGTTTTGCGCGCCGACGGTGAAGAACTCCTGGCCGACAACATCTTGTTGCAAAGCAGCCGCCTGGCCGAAACCTCCCAAAGCCTGCTGGATCGTCAACGGGGCTTGCAGGCAATGGCAGTGGTAGAGCGCTACGGCTGGATCGGCGCTGGGGTGATCGCCGTCACGCCACTGCCCGGGGTTGATCTTCTGGCCACCGCCGCCGTCAACGCGCAGATGGTGGTGGAGATTGCTCAGGTCTATGGCGTCAGCATCACCCGCGAGCAAGGGCAGCAATTGGCCCTCTCCCTGGGACGCACCTTGGCCAGCTTGGGCGTTGTCAAAGGGGGAGCCAGCCTGCTGGGGGCTGCACTCAGCAGCCAATTGCCCACGTTGATTGCGGGCAAAGCGATTCAAGCGGTCACCGCCGCCTGGCTGACACGACTGGCGGGCAAAAGCTTCATCACCTACTTCAGCCAGCAGCAGACCTGGGGTGATGGCGGTATCGGCGAAGTGGTGCGACGTCAGTACGACCTGGATCGTCGCGACCTCGATCTCAGCCGTTTTCTGGAGCAAGCTCTGGCGAAGGTGGTGGAGCCGCTGCGCCGGGGACGGCGCCTGCCGCCGCAAAGGCCTCAGGCGGTGGTGGACGCAGTGGACCTTGACGATCCAGAACCATCACCAGGGCCAAATAGGCCAAGGCCAAGAGCACCGAAATAACCCCGGTCGCAATGGCGACCCAGCGACCACGGGGAGAGGACTCACTCATGAGGCTTGGAGCACCGCAGCAATCTGCTGCAACTCGCGCTCACCTGTGAATGGATTGCCCAGCACGGCCTTGAGCAAGGGTTGGCCATTGAGGTTTGGTTTCGACAGCCAGAGGTTGTGTTCGAGCAGGGCCTGATGGACGCGATCCCGCCAGCCCATGGCCGCCTCGCCAGCGAGCGAGGCATGGCGGAAGCTCAGCAGGTGCAGATCGCCAGGGAGCAGCGTGAGCGGCAGTGGCTCCAGCAACTGCAACAGGCACTGGCGGCGCTCAAGAGCAGCAGAAATCACCGCATCAATGCCCTCCAGGCCGAGATGCTGCAACCCCAGCCAGAGCTTTAAAACCTCAGCGCCTCGGGTGCCCTGCAAACCCAAATCACCACCTTGGGGACTCGCCGTTTCCTCCATGTAGGGCAGCGCTGTGGAGAAGGTGTCGGCGAGACTCTCGCTGCGGCGGACCAACAACACCGAGGAGGGTTTGCTGATTCCCAGGAGCTTTTGGGGATTGAGGCAAACCGAATCGGCTAGCTCCAAGCCAGCCACCCGCCAGCGGTGCTGATCACTGAGGCCGCAAACCCCGCCGATGGCCGCATCCACGTGAAACCACACGCCGAACTCACGGCAGAGCGCGCCAAGCTCCGCAAGCGGATCGATGGCCCCTTGGATGGTGGTGCCAGCTACACCCACCACGGCCAGCACAGGCCGCCCTTGCTGTTGGGCCAGCTGCAGAGCCTGCCGCAGCGTGTCAGGGCAAAGGCGCCCGGCTTGATCCAGCGGCAGCGTGCGCAGGGCCTCAGGCGGCAAGCCCATCACCGTTAGGGCCTTGAGAAACGACACATGGACTGCAGAGCCGGCCAACACCACCGCATCCGTTCTGGTCTGCAGGCCGGCTTGCTTGCGGGCACACACCAGCGCCATCAGGTTGCTGAGGCTGCCGCCACTGGCAGGAACACCACCGGCGTCAGGGCCGAGCCCAATGCGATCAGCAAGCCAGCGGCACAATTGCCGCTCCAAGCGGGTGAGCGAAGGCGAGAGCTCTTCGGCGAGCAGATTGTTGTTGAGGCCTGAGGCCACCAAATCAGCCACCACCGAGATCGCCAACGGCGGCGGATCCAAGTGGGCCAAGGCGCCGGGATGGTTGGGCCGGAAGGCGCCCGCCATCACCGTGCGCAAATCGTCGAGCAAGGCGTCCGGAGGGCGCCCTTGCTCAAGCGGTGCAGCCCCAGGAACCAAACTCAGATGGGGGCGAGGACCATGCTGATGGGAGTCCCCATACCAACGACAAAGCAACTCAACGCTGTGCTTCAACACCGCTTGCAGCTCGGGATCCACCGCCCCAGGGCCAGGGAACAGGGGGAGACCCTCTGGAAATGGGCTGGAAAGGGCCTGCAAGCAGCGCGTCCGTTGATGGGTCATTCTCACTGCTGATGGAAACCCTCTATCAGTCGTGGATGGATCGCCTGCTGCGGCTGGCCGCCAAGGCGGGGCAGCGGGGCGAAGTGCCTGTGGCGGCGGTCGTGCTCGATCCGCGCGGTCGAGCCATTGGCTGGGGCAGCAACCGACGCGAGGCTGCACAAGATCCCCTCGGGCATGCGGAGCTTGTGGCTCTCCGCCAAGCCAGCAGCTTGCGCCGTGACTGGCGATTCAATCAGCACACCCTGCTAGTCACCCTTGAGCCGTGCCCAATGTGTGCGGGCGCCTTGGTCCAGGCGCGCATGGGCCGCGTGGTGTTCGGCGCATCGGATCCCAAGCGCGGGGCTCTGGGCGGATGCCTGAATCTCAGCACCGATGCTTCTGCCCATCACCACATGGAGGTGATCGGCGGTGTGCGCGGCGAAGCCTGCCGTGAACAGCTACAGGCCTGGTTTAGGCAGCAGCGGAACCCTGACGGAAAGCTGGCAGCTCCAGATCCAACAGGTTG
>Ga0213859_10001035_pt1 | contig 12589 bp, 26 predicted proteins | sample PICome_2_FD_160133 | JGI IMG/M metagenome (GOLD analysis project Ga0213859, IMG submission 160133) | Coastal seawater microbial communities near Pivers Island, North Carolina, United States - PICO304 | ecosystem: Environmental > Aquatic > Marine > Coastal | place: USA: North Carolina... | reverse complement strand
CACGACCTTGACCATCAATGATGGACTGGTTGAAGTTGAAACCGTTGAGGTTGAATGCCATGGTGCTAACACCAAGTGCAGTAAACCAGATGCCGACAACAGGCCACGCAGCGAGGAAGAAGTGCAAAGAGCGTGAGTTGTTAAAGGATGCATATTGGAAGATCAAACGACCGAAGTATCCATGAGCGGCAACGATGTTGTAGGTCTCTTCTTCTTGACCGAACTTGTAACCATAGTTCTGTGACTCGTTCTCAGTGGTTTCACGAACCAGTGAAGAAGTAACCAGCGAACCGTGCATAGCACTGAACAGAGAACCGCCAAACACACCTGCTACGCCGAGCATGTGGAAGGGGTGCATCAGGATGTTGTGCTCTGCTTGGAAAACAAGCATGTAGTTGAACGTACCAGAGATGCCAAGAGGCATACCATCACTAAAAGAACCCTGTCCAAAAGGATAGACCAGGAAGACTGCCGTTGCGGCAGCGACGGGAGCGGAGTAAGCAACACAGATCCATGGGCGCATACCCAGGCGATAGGACAGTTCCCACTCACGACCCATGTAGCAGAAGACGCCAATGAGGAAGTGGAAGACTACGAGCTGGTAAGGACCACCATTGTACAGCCACTCGTCAAGCGATGCGGCTTCCCAAATGGGGTAGAAATGAAGACCAATTGCGTTGGAAGAAGGAACAACTGCACCAGAGATGATGTTGTTACCATACATGAGTGAACCAGCAACGGGTTCACGGATGCCATCGATGTCCACAGGAGGAGCAGCGATGAACGCGACGATGAAGCAGATGGTCGCTGCCAACAGAGTTGGAATCATCAGCGTACCGAACCAACCGACGTACAGACGGTTGTTGGTGGAGGTTACCCAGTCACAAAAGTTTTCCCAGGTAGAAGCGCCTTGTTGGCGCGAAAGAGTAGATTGAGCCATTGTAATTAAACAGTTAGTAAGACCATCAGGGAAATGGTGGAGTTACTATTTCCTGTCACCCTCAGACAGGATATGAGAGACGTGCTTTATACACCCTATAGGTCTCGGTTTGGGGTGTTGGACAATGTAAAGAAATCTTAGAGATGCGTTACATTTGTTTACCTATTTATTATAGCAGCGACCTCAGTTCCCGTCAACCCCCCTGGCAAAAAAATACCCCGAAAATTTTTCGGGGTCAAAAGGAAATGGAAAGTCAATTTTGGTTTTAGTATCTGTACTCTTCAATCTTGTCCAGTACTTTATTCAAATACTTTTGTACAAGATCTTTTTCGCCTGGGAATGCCACATCATTATCTACACTAGATTTTAGTTTGAGGACGTAGCATTTTAGTTCTTCTTTGTCCAGTTGATTTCTAGGCATCACCAAATTTATCTCTAAGGTCTTCCATGTTTTTTTTATCTTTTTCAAAAGTATCTTCTAAGAAGGAAAGACGCTTTTCCCAAGTATCTCCTCTGTCAGATCCTTTCTTAGGATTGATGCAGGTATGATCTCCAAGATTATTGCAAACTAAACCTGCAAGATCATCTTCATTTCCTTTGTTCCCCGTACCCGACCAAATGTGTTGACCGTTGATCCACACGGCTTGACACTTAGGACACTCTTTCCTTGTCAGAGACAAGTCTGACATCTCTTTCTCGTTCATTTTTTTGTTCCCGAATAAATTTCGTGTAATTTGCTGTTTCTTTGACAAGTTGTCTACGAAGATTCCAGCCCATCCACTTCATTCTAAGTCGGAGAACAGCAAAGCGCAACTGTAGATCCATGTAAGCAAATACCCTGAGGGTTTCTTCAACTCCAGCATATGCAATCATCAATATAATAATTGCAACTAGAACATATAGACCTACCATAATTTCCCTATCCTATGTACGGGGGGATACACTATTTATGAAAACGGGGAGGATTTTTGCCCTCCCCCGTCATCTTTATTCATCTATGACTTCAACATCAACTTTTTTGACTGGTGGTTCAATAGGGATAGTTTCTGGTGGTTTGCTAGATTGTTGTTCAAACATTCCTTGAGGAATTGTGTCTCCAGTTGATCCACCTTCCTTTGGAATACGTTTTACGAGAACTCGATCTTTGTCGATATAGGACCACTGAAGTCCGTCATCATTTTCCCATTGAAGAAGTTCATAAAGTTCCCAAGGCATAGACAGTTTGACTGAATTAGGTCGCTCGATCTCTCTTGTATCAAACTCTTGATTTGGATTGGCTAAGTCTTTGCTCATTAGTAGGTTTCAATTACTTTCTCTACAGAGTAACATAGAAGTACAAAGAATGCAACACTAGTTACAGTAAATAATAATTCAGTCATGATTCATCTCCAGACTGAGTGATAAGTGCTCCAGCAGTAAATGTTAGGAACATAATGCCTGCTACTGCTAAAAAACCCATCACCAAACTCCAGGGATGATTTGTCCAGTGGTCATGTAAGTGCCAACAGCAATGACGAAACCGAGCATTGCCAGACGTGCGTTGAGGATCTCTGCCTCAGGGGTGAATCCAAATTTCATTGTTGTTTCTCCTGTGTTTTGTTAGTGATGATAATCTTAGTACCATCGTGGGTAAATTGTAACTCATCGTCAGGATCCCACAGTAGCTCTTCATACAAATCATCGAGCTTCTGGATGTCCTGCCAGAGTGCATCGGGGTTAGGCATGGTGTGCTTTGAGATCGGGGTTGTATTTAGATGGTTCAAAGGGAGAACGAGAGCGGTTCTTGATAACGATAAAAGCATCTTTGTTATACTTGCGAACACCATAAGGTGTCGCCCACTTCTCATTATATTCTTCCCCTTGATGAATACCAGAGACGGCAGTGCCACCAATCTCAACCACCAGATCATCATTACAAATATCCCAACCGAGTTCTGCTGTTGCCTCAGCCAGGGATTCTTGTGTCCACTTCATAAAGAAATTCAAAAGATTCCAAAGAACAGTTTACCAGTGATTGCATAAGAAAGCAAGCCCGAAACAACACCCATCATCGCCCAGCGTCCATTATACATTTCTCTGTACTGCATGGGAGAGAAGAGACCCTTACGATTGTAGTCTTCGACAACCATAGGGGGTTCTTTAGCGAACAGGTTATTCTGCCCAAGTTCGTTAGTTGTTACAGTCATGATACATTTGTTGTAAATCTTTACATATTATATAGCAAAAAGAAAGGGGCGTCAAGCCCCTTATGTTTTTGTATCCTAACAAACTAAGTATTATTACCTAAGAGTGTCAACAGCAGCGAGTGCTTTCTGACGCAGACCCTCGGGGAGGGGAACATAACCTAGTGCGTCTGCTTTCTGCTGTTGCGTAGGCGTCAGCATGTAGCGGAGCATTGTCTTCACGTCTTCATTCTTTTCATACTCAGGGTATGCCAGGATCCAAGTCAAGGAGACGATAGGATAGGCATTAGCACCAGCAGGGTTAGCATCAGCACCACGGAGTTGATCGTCAAGAACGATCTCACCAAGACCAGCAGAAGCAGTCTCAGCAGAAGCGGTGACATAATTACCTGCCTTGTTCTGAATTGCTACCTGTTGCAAATCACCACGGACATAACCATAGTTTACATAACCAATAGAACCAGGAGTGTTGGTGATAGCAGCAGCAACACCAGAGTTGCCTTTGCCACCGATACCAACAGGCCAGTTCACTGACTTACCAGTGCCAACCTTTTCTTTCCACTCGGGAGAGAATGCTGACAGGGAGTTGGTGAAACCTTTGGTAGTTCCAGAACCATCAGAACGATGAACGGTAGCGATGCGCTTATCAGCACAACCAAAAGCAGACCAGTTAGTGATCTTGCCAAGGAATACATCAGCAAGTTCAGTCTGGGTCATCTTGACTTCACAACCAGGATAGTTGTAGGTAGGGACGATAGCACCACCAGTCATGGGGATGTGGACCATACCTTCAGCAGGTTGTTTGGCATCAGCGACAGCACCATCGCTGGCACCGAAGTCAACGGTCTTTGCTTTGAATTGACGGACACCAGCACCACTACCAACTGCTTGATAGTTTACTTTGTTGCCCGTATCTTCAGCAAAAGATTGCGTCCAGTTCTGATACAGCATGGCGGGGAACGATGCCCCCGCTCCATTCAAACTAAATGGTTCTGAGGTTGATACTTGCTCGGTGGATCCACATGCTACCACCAGGGGTGCTGCCAAGGCGGCAGCTGCGATTGCTTTGAGTTTCATATCTATCCTTTATCAGAACTTGTACTTGGTGCCGAGCTCGACTTTCCAGTCACGGGTAGAATCATTATTGAAGATATTCTCATACTTACCATAAGCAGAGAAACTATCAGTGATCTTTACTTTGCTGCCAACTTCCAGGGCAGTAAAGGTTTCGTGTTCGCCAGCGTCAGGGTAGGAGACACCCAGACCACCTTCGATATAAGGTGCGAGGCGACCAGTTTTCCATTCATATCCGACGCGACCTTGGTGGACTGCCTTGGAGAAGTCCTCATCAGTCCCTTTGAATTCATGCTTGGACTCTACATAGGGTCCTGCAAGGGCAGGTGTCGCCAGTGCTGACAGAGCCAGTGCGGCAAGTGCGATTGCTTTCATTTGAAAAAATTCCTTGAAGTAAATTTACGGGGTTTGTCTCAAAGACCTGTATATTATATCAAATCTTTTTGATCCTGTCGTTATGGAAAAGTAAAGGAAGACAAACCTAGGTATATAGAGCGATTTATACGTATCTTAGCCATAAAAAAACCTCCCCTTTAGGGGGAGGTGTGGGATTACTAACTATTGAATCAGAAGGAATACTTCAGACCAACCTTAGTGCCGTAACCACGGTCAACATTACGGTCGCCAGAACCAACGAAGGAAACTTCGCCGTATGCACCGAGGGACTCGGTAACAGCAACGCCGATACCTGCCTTACCTGAAGGAACAGTGTCAGTAGCAGCACCATCAGGAGCAACGACAGTAGCACCTGCTTGGACGTAGTAAGAAGCAGACTCACCAATAGGACCTTCGTAACCAACGTGGAGGTCAGTAGCAGTGCCCTGGTAATCAGAGCCACGGAAACCAGAGTTTGCTTCGACGTTCACGTAGGGACCTGCAAAAGCAGCGCCAGCGAACAGGGGAGCAGCAGCGGCTGCTGCGAATACAGATTTGATCATTTTAGATACCTCGTAAATTTTTACTTGTGGAATGGTTACCCACAGATGAAAGGGGAATCGACATCTCCCCGCTTAGACATTATACTACAAACCTTCAGCGAGTAATTGAGGCATTAGGTATTGTTGTAAATCGTAACATTACTGTCACGATAGGTATTTATACAAGAAATTCTTGTATAACTCCTCCTCCTGGATTCGAACCAGGGACCAAACGATTAACAGTCGTTCGCTCTACCGCTGAGCTAAGGAGGAATAAAGGGGGAAGAATCCCCCTGGACATGTCGCAGGCTCGCCACTTGTTTTTGAGGAAAAAACAAGAAACCCGAGGGGGCCTAAGACCCATCCCGACCAGGGCAAGTTTAGAGTCTTTCCGAGACTTAGGGGTCAGATGACTCCACCAGGGTAGGTTTAGTGTCTATCCAAGACTGATAGTATCCTCAGAGGTAAGACCACTGAAAGAGATAATATCTTCACCAGCACCGAAATTATAACCATAGTCAATAGGTTCGGCAGCATTCACATAAAACTCAGATCCAAGTGCAGATCCGATAGAACTCTCAGGAGAGTATTCAGGAAACTGTTTTGCCAGTTTACCCAACTGCTCATAAACTTGGAATAGTTTAGAAGCAGTAGCACCACGTTTCTTTTCCAGAGCAGAAATAATTGCTTTGGAGATGTGGTCCTGTGCAGCAAGAACGTCAGATTTAATAGTCATTGTTAGAAACAGAGTCTTTGATGTAACAAGGAACACCAGCAGGGTCTAACCATTTGGTGTATTCAAAATCTTCCATTGCAGTTGTGAGTTGCATGAAGTTATCACAAAGGTACATGTCTTGATACTTACCTGTCCAAGAATCAACTTTTTGAATCCTGCAATCAGGCGTACCGTTTTCTAAAGTACCACATTCTACATAACGATAAGGAAAACGGTCAAGAAGAACAGTAGGTTTCATCAAACGTAAACTCCAGCGTCAATCAAGTCTTGCTCAACGTGGTCAAGGATAATGTTGTAATCATCTTCAGGATCGTCGTAGAGTTGAACTCCACGATCTTCATAATATCTGATGAGTTTTTGATAAAGACGAGGTTTGTCTTCATCCAACACTACTTCGCCTTCGATAGCAGAGGTCAGAAGTTTTAGGTCTGACCTGAACTTTGAAGCAAAATTGCTACGTGACATTGGTCTGTGTTTTGAACTTGTACATTATAGGGTATGGTGGGGTCTTTTGTCAAGAACCCCAATGCTGGTTGTGAGGATCGAACTCACCTTAGGCAAATTATGAGTTTGCTGCATTCACCAGATTGCTAAACCAGCTAGGGAGCATCGTGATTGAATACAGAATGTATTGCAATCATGTGATCATCTGCAGGAATCATCACTGCAGTATTCTCCCCGTTAGTTATAGCAATATGTTCTCCCCCTTCAACACGATCAATCATTTCATCCCAACGTTCTTGAAACTCTTCTACTGTGTATGTTTTCATTATGGTAAGAAAAATATGTTCGCTATTCGCGAATGGAGAATAGGAGACTCGAACTCCTGACAGCCTGCTTGCAAAGCAGGTGCTCTACCAACTGAGCTAATTCCCCGAAACATTACACTTATCCGAATGCTTGCTATGGGGCACTCAACCCAACATTCTGACAGTTTGTAATGGAGCAAAGAGAGTAACCAACTCTCAAGATCACAGTGTGGTTAGCACCGTCGCGGGCGAGCTCATTCCCCGTCTAAGAGCCCCCGATCTGATTTGAACAGACGACCTGCTGTTTACAAGACAGCTGCTCTACCACTGAGCTACAAGGGCATATCGGGGCGATAGGATTTGAACCTACGACCTCCCGCTCCCAAAGCGGGCGCTCTACCAAACTAAGCTACGCCCCGATTCATCATTCGGTGATGACTACCATTCGATTTTCTTTTACACTTCTATGAAGTTGCTTGAGTGCAGCAACAACCTCAGGAGTTTCGTCCCACTCCCAGATCTCTTCGTGACCTTTACTATCAATCTTTTTGAATGTTTTCTTAGCCATAATACCTTTGACATGTTTAGGGGATATTCCCCATGGGAGATGAGGGGATCGAACCCCCGACCCACTCGGTGTAAACGAGTTGCTCTACCGCTGAGCTAATCTCCCTGGCGGAAAGGGTGGGATTCGAACCCACGGATGCTTTCACATCGCTGGTTTTCAAGACCAGAGCCATCAACCACTCGACCACCTTTCCAGTTCTATCAGATAAACCTCAGAACTTCAACTCCTTGATGCATAGAAGATTCATATTGAAATTTTGTAATGTCACGCATGGAACGTTCCATTTGCCAATCTTGCATTCGACGCTTTGCTTCAAGTTCTGACTGGTCAAAACGCTCAGAAGATGACTCATAAGTTTTTTCCAAAAGTTTTACCATAGATAAATCTTTTGCACTCACTACATCATTTTGGACTTGAGTCATGTTGTCGCAACCACAGGTTTGTGTCTTCGATGTGCTCGTCAATTCTACACTGCAGCACAAGCATTGTACCTTTAAGTTCATAGAGGAGTCCTTCAATTTCATCAAGTCTTTGGGAAATGGAATCAAAACGTTCTGTGTTTTTCATTCTGATTGCTTACATTGTAGCATGTATTCTACAGTGTTGGCAACATCATTCATTGCGTCACGTAAGAATGGTTGTTGTCCAGACTCTTGTTGCATACGATCTGTGTCGTCACAAAGAGTCCAGCGCCACTCTTTTCTATGTTCTGAATACCAAAGGTTGATTTTCATAATAGAGGTTTGTGTTTTGGATATTTAGTTATATCCAACGACTCAAGTAGGATTCGAACCTACGACCGACTGCTTAGAAGGCAGTTGCTCTATCCAGCTGAGCTATTGAGTCATGGGACAATCATACCAGAGACTGGTCAGATTGTCAACGGGACTGATGGGACTCGAACCCACGACAACTGCCGTGACAGGGCAGTGCTCTAACCAACTGAGCTACAACCCCAAGGTGGATAAGGTTGGATTTGAACCAACGTAGGCAGAGCCAACGGATTTACAGTCCGTCTCCTTTAACCACTCGGACACTTATCCTTGTGCCTTTTCTTCTTTATTGATTTTGAAGTACATAGTATAGTACCTCTTCTTCATTTTGTCAAGGGTTTCCATGTCTTCTTGGAAACCCATATACTTGAGGAGTTGATATGATCCCTCAAGTTCACTCAGCAATCGAAGGATATTGACAGAGTGCCTGTCAAGTCCGCCAAAAGAGTATTTGCTCATGCAAGAATTAGTTTCTTAGTATAAGCGTATGCATAAAGTTGACGATTACCTTTGATACCCCAACCTAACCAATAGTAAGCAGGCACCATGTATTGATCAACAGTCTTACCAGGACCTTCAAACTCAGGAAGATAACGTTGGAAGACAGATTCATTGATCATGTATGCTGTCTGACCCTCAAGAGTGGAGGGATCATAACCATAACGAGCTGCAAACTTGCCTAAGTTATTGTAGCGACCTAGACTGGTCCACTGAATAAGACCATAACCCCCGCTACGGCAATCCAAGTAAGAAACTCTAGCCCCTCCCTCGCATATGTTGGGAATGAACTTGCTTTCCTGTTTGATGTTACCCATAATCGTTGCAAGAGCATTACGATCTGAGATTCTTGTTTTTTCTTGGAGTTGTTGTAAGACATACTTTTCATTATCAGTACACCCTGGACATTTCCAAGTGGTTTTGTACTCAACTACAGGGATTTCTACTGGTGGTGGTGGAGCAACCACTTCTGTTTGAGCACATGCTCCAGCAATTGGTAGGGCAGCAGCTGCTGCAAGAATTTTTAGTTTCATATTCATTCGATTACAAAAACATCTTGAGGTCCGTTGCCAGAAATCCACTCTTTGTATTCATCATAAAGAGCGATGGCATCTTCAAGACGACCATTCTCACACAAATGGTGGATTCTGTCAATAGTTGCATCCGTAATTTCGGTGCATTCTAGATCAAGGTTTTTCATTGAAGTAATCCTTGCGGTAGTACCGCCCGAGTATGTTGCTATTATAGTACACGGGTGTCCCGTCGTCAAGGGCTTCAGTCAAAACGTTGTGAAGAAAGAGTTGTCGGGTCTCTTCGTAGTTGACTCGACCTGGGGTTCGGTGGAGGGAGAGTATGGTTCTACTAAAATTCTCCTTACCAAATTCTTTGATGTCGTCTTTGAGTTCTGGACAGGATCCATAGTATTTTCTCCAGTCACTTTCACTAGTAACTCTACGTTTACCACCTTTGGGTTTTCTTTTTTGCCAAAAATACTTTCTCCCAATGTACTGTCGTTGGTTCTGGAGATTGGTAATGTTATAAACAAAACCCCAGTTATCCCCAATAAGGCTCCCGTCAAAGACGCTGCCATTATATCTCCAGGGATTTGGATATTCTTCCACATTTTCATAGTCTTACCTCATCATATTTAGTTAGTCCCACGGATCTGGTATTTGAGGCGCATGGCGCTTAGGACCCACGCCTCGCTGAGAGACTTGGGTCCGTGCATCACTATCCTTGCGTGGCGTTCGCTCACGTTCGGGTCCTGAAGTGCCTTTACCTTCCAACCAGGCAAAGAATCTTTCGTCATAACTGGAAATTAGCGAACGTATCTTTCTGAACATCTTGTTTGATCCCTCCTACGACATATGATTCAACCTCAGTCTCCTGAGGAGCGACCTGAAGACCCTTAGAAGAAATCCAATGCTCGGTCCAAGGCAAAGGGTTGTTCTTAGCAGCAATATCATACTGAGGTTTCATGCCAAGTGCCTTCATACGGCGGTTAGCAATCCACTCAACATATTGCTGAAGAAGTTTATCATTCAGACCAATCATTGATCCATCCTTGAACAGATACTCTGCCCACATCTTCTCTTCGTTGACAGCACGATCAAACATTTCATAGACCCAAGGTTCTTGCTCCTTAGCAATCCTTTCCATGTCTGGATCATCACCCTTCTTCCACTTATTCAGAATGTTCTGAGTCAATACGAGGTGCTGATTTTCGTCCCTGGCAATAAGGCTGATAATCTTTGCTGATCCTTCCATAAGCTTGAGTTCGCCAAAAGCGAACGAACATGCGAAGGAGACATAGAATCGAATACCTTCAAGGATATTGACGTTTGCGACTGCTCGGTAGAGTTTTGTCTTGAGTTCATAGAGTTCGTTTTGTGCCATTGGAACACCTTCAAGATTATGCTCCCACATGTTACTGCTGCCATACATCTGTGCATGATTGATAAAATCATTGTATGACTGAGTTACACTTTCAGCGCGAGAGAGAATCTTTTCATCATCTAGAATCGTATCAAAAACTTCAGAAGGATTTGGATAGATGTTTTTGATAATGTGAGTATAGGATCTGGAGTGAATGCCCTCCATGAATTCCCATACACTCATTGCAGACTCAAGTTCAGGTAGGCTGCAGTAAGGAATAAAAGCCATCCCAGGACCACGCCCTTGAACGGAGTCAAGCATAATCTGGTACTTGAGGTTAGAGGTATAGATATGCTTTTGTTCTGGACGAAGCGTGTGATAATCTCCACGATCTTTCTGCAATGAAACTTCTTCTGGTCTCCAGAAGTATCCAAGTTGACGATTGGTCAACTCTTCAAACACTGGATACTTTGCACCATCATATCTTTGGACCCCGAGAGGGGCACCAAAGAACATTGGTTGCTTCTTGATGTCAACCTTGTTAGGGTTGAAGACAGTCATGCCTTTGATTTCTGTCTTTGGTGAATTGGCGGTAATTTGAAATTTCATTTCTTCTTCAGATCTTACAGGACTCACAGTCTTCATCGATTTCTTCTAACTGTTTGATAATATCTTCTGCTGTAGTTGGTTCATCAACTACACCATCGTTCTTCATGTCATACGTGTTCTGGTAGTAAGAGGTTTTCCATCCATACTTATATGTGGTAAGGAAGTCTTGTGCCATCACTGAGGTTGGGACTTCATTGTTGGCATACTTCTCTGGATTGTAGGACCAGTTTCCAGAGATTGCTTGGTCGAAGAATTTCTGGATAACAGCAACGATGTTGATGTAACCAGAATTGCTAGGCATGTCCCAGAGAAGAGTATAGTTGTTCTTGAGACTTTGATATTGAGGAACAATCTGTTTGAGTGGTCCTTTCTTACTCTTTTTAATGGACAGATAGTCTCTAGGTGGCTCGATTCCATTTGTTGCGTTTGACACAACGGAACTGCTTTCCGATGGCATCTGAGCAGACAGTGTTGAGTGCCGTAAACCGTGCTCGGAGATAGATGCTCTAAGAGATTCCCAATCATAATTGTAATCTGGTGCAACTAATTCGTCAACGTCTTTCTTGTAAGTATCGATTGGCAGAATACCATCAGCATACTTGGTGCGACCAAAGTCAGTACACCATCCTTTCTCCTTTGCCAGTTCATTAGATGACTTGAGGAGATAGTATTGGAATGCTTCAGTCAGTTGATGAACTACAGGCAATGCTGCTGGATCATCATATTTACATCCATTCTTTGCCAAATAATGAGCAAGACCAATAAAACCTACTCCAAGGGATCTACGTGCCTTTGTAGCGCGTTCTGCTGCCTTCACAGGATATTCCTGATAGTCAATCAGTTCTTCCAAACCACGAACAGAAAGATCACAAAGTTCTTCCAGTTCGTCTAGGTTACGAAGTTTTCCTACGTTGATAGCAGACAGAATGCAAAGAGCAATCTCACCTGCATCATCATCAATGTGAGAGATAGGATCGGTAGGAAGAGTAATCTCCTGACACAGGTTTGACATATAAACCTGATCCTTGAAAGAAGAGTGAGAGTTACAATGGTCGATGTTCATCAGGTAGAGACGACCAGTCTCTGCTCTCTCTTTTAGGATGTCCAGAATGAGGTTTTGAGCTCCGACAGTCTTTCTTGGAATAGAAAGATCTCGTTCAGCAGCCAGATACAACTCGTCAAATCGATCAGTACCAAAAGCATCATACAAACCATAAACGTCGTGCGGACTGAAGAGTGAAATGTCTTCGTTTCGAATGAATCGTTCATAGAACAGTTTGCTAATTTGAATAGAGTAATCTAATCGTCTTACACGACTGTCCTCAGTGCCCTTGTTATTCTTTAGGACAATGATGTCTTCGATTTCTTGGTGCCAGATTGGGAAGTGGACAGTCGCTGATCCACCTCTGATGCCATTTTGAGTGCAGCATCTGACAGTTGCTTCAAACTTTTTGAGGAATGGGACAACACCTGTGTGCTGAACTTCTCCGCCTCGGATCTTACTGTTGATGCCACGGATTCTGCCTGCGTTGATACCGATTCCCGCCCTTTGTGCAACGTATTTCCCAATAGCCATATCAGAACTAAAGATGCTATCGAGGGTGTCATCAACATCAACAAGAACACAGCTAGCAAATTGTCGAAGTGGAGTTCGCACTCCCGCCATG
>Ga0213859_10001033_pt1 | contig 12593 bp, 12 predicted proteins | sample PICome_2_FD_160133 | JGI IMG/M metagenome (GOLD analysis project Ga0213859, IMG submission 160133) | Coastal seawater microbial communities near Pivers Island, North Carolina, United States - PICO304 | ecosystem: Environmental > Aquatic > Marine > Coastal | place: USA: North Carolina... | reverse complement strand
TGAGTGTGCCGCCAGCATCCGATTCGATCTCGGTGTAATGGGGCTCAAAAGGGTAATCGGCTAGGCCTTCAAACCGCGCGTCCGGTGTTCTCAATACTTTCATTTTTGACGCCTTGGATGCGCAACGGCACTACGTAATGGCATAACCTATGTCATTATATTTATGCCGTCAAACAGCGAACCACTGGGCAAGACAGACCGCGCGGCGGCGACACACTCATTTCCGGGCAGTACTATCGAGCCCTGCACAATCTGGCCCTGACATGGAGATCAGCATGGAAGTCACAAACGCCGTATCACCCTCGCAAGCACAGCTCGAGGGATTTCTGGACCCCAATGCGAAAGGGCCCATCTACATGCTGAATCTGCTGAGCTTTAAAGAAAAGGCAGAGTACGCAGACGGCAGAGAAACAACCCTATCGGGCAAAGAGGCCTATCAGATCTATGCCGCTGGCGTGTCAGAAGTGATTAAACAGGTGGGCGGCCATCTCGTTTTTGGTGCCGATATTGAGCGGCTGATGCTGGGAGAAGTCGAGACACTTTGGGAGCAAGTCGCTATCGCCATGTATCCCTCGCGCGCTGCGATGCTAGAAATGATTCAGATGCCCGAGTATGCCGAGATCAGCGTGCATAGGACGGCGGGTCTCGCGGGGCAACTCAACATCGAGACTGTGGCACCGACAGGAGCGTGGCTATCAACCTAGGCGCTTGATACCCCATGGCGCCGAGAGGGATCTCACGTTGCACTTCGTCTGGGCACTTTGACATCCACTGTGAGTGATGCTGTTTTAGTCCTTCGGATTGGCGTAGCATCCGCGGCGTTTCTAGCAGAGAGCAAAAATACATGCAGTGGCTGAAGCGCGGTCTTCTCGGCATAACCGGCGTGGCGATTTTGGCGGCCGTCGCCGCCTCAATGTGGTTCTGGTTCACGCCCGTAGGTGTCAACAACTACATCAACAAGGTCACCTTCAAGCTGGCAATTGATTCACCGGAACTACTCACTTACCTCGGTGCGATTGATAATACGCCGCTCGATTTTCATAGCGGAAAATTGGCGGATTACACCAAGGAAGAGGAGGAACGCAGTATCGCGGAGCTGCGTGCCGCGCGAGCTGGCCTCAACGCCTACGGCCCGGAAGGGCTTGAGGGTCAGGAGCTCCTGACCTGGAAAATTGCCGCCTGGTTCTTCGACGACCTATTGCGCCAGGCAGAGTTGCGATACAGCGGTTACCGAGTCAACCAAATCTCTGGCGTCACAGTCAATCTGCCCCAGTTTCTAACCGATACCCATGTCATCAAAAATGAGAAAAGTGTTCGGCGCTATCTTTCCAGATTGGCGGAATTCGGCCGCGTTTTAAGAGAGACCCATGAGCGCGTGATCGACGACCGCGCCAATGGCGTGATACCTCCCGACTTTGTGATCGAAAAAGCGCTCGTCGGGATGAACAAATTATTGAGGGTGGTGCAGAACAGAATCCGTTGGTCACCACACTGAAGCCAAAACTGGAGTCACTGGAGGATGTCGACGATCAGACCGCTCATCAACTTGTCGGACAGGCCACCGAGCTGGTCTCGGCGGAGGTGATCCCGGGTTACAGAGCCATGATTACGCTGTTCGAATCGATGCTGCCTGAGGCCACGCATGACGCCGGTATCTGGCGACTGCCGAATGGTGAGGCGATCTACGCCGCCAATCTCCGATCCAACACCACCACCCAATACTCACCCGAGGATATTCATGCTACCGGGCTGGCGGAAGTGGACCGAATAGAAGGGGAAATGCTCGACATCCTCGACAGCCAGGGTATTACCGGCGCTTCTTTTGCCGAACGCGTTAGATCGGTCATGGAAGACCCTGCGCACCAGTTCCCAAACACTGACGAGGGCCGGGCCGAGATGATCGCCTACCTTGAAGATTTCGATCAGAAGGTTATGGCTATCGCAGCTGATTACTTCATCACGATCCCACCGCAGCCTTTGGAAATTGTGCGCGTACCCGAGTACTCGCAGGATTCCTCCCCCGGAGGTTATTACAATGGCCCAGCGCTGGATGGCTCGCGCCCCGGGCGGTTTTACATCAATCAAAAGGATACAGCGGACAATCCACGCTGGACGCTGCCAACACTGATGATCCACGAGGGGTCGCCAGGACACCACTTTCAGATCTCAACCTCACAACTCATCGAGGGTGTGCCGTTGTTGCGGAGACTGTCACCGTTCAACGCATTTTCTGAGGGCTGGGCGCTTTACTCCGAGCGGATTGCCAAGACCGACATGGGCCTTTACGACGACGACCCACTGGGTGATCTAGGTCGCTTGCAAGCCGAAATGTTCCGAGCCGTCAGGCTGGTGGTCGATACCGGTATGCACGCCAAAAAGTGGAGCCGGGAAGACGCTATCGAGTACATGATCTCTAAGACCGGCATGACGACCGAGGAAGTCACGCGGGAAATTGAGCGTTATGTGGTGTGGCCCGGCCAGGCCACCGCATACAAAACAGGGCAGCTGGCGCTCTTGGAGATGCGTCAAGATGCCGAAGAGGCATTGGGCGAGCGCTTTGATTTGCGAGAGTTTCACGAGGCGGTCCTGATGAATGGCGCGATGCCCCTCGATATCCTGAAAGACAATCTGGCAGAGTGGGCAGCGACGCAGTAACCGGTGGGCGCGGCTGACAGGACCGGAGGCAAAGTGTGCAGACGCATCACATCGGATGTTTGTCTCTTTTTCTCCCCGGGCACAGCGGCCACACGGATCACTGCTGCCTGTGGAGTCTTTAGAAATCGCCGCCGCTCAGTTCGACCAGCTGATGTGCAATACGACCTGCCGCTACAGTGAAGGTATCCGCTCCCGTCAGAGGCGTCTCGTCAGCTCCTGACAGATGCCACACGACGCGGGCCTGATCAGCGCCCAAGGCTTCTATCGACTCGAAGGAGATGGCTCGCCCCGCTAAGCGCCCGGGCACGGTATCAAAGTAATCAGCAATGGCTGCCCATCCCTTATAACGCGCAACACCCCGCTCCAGCACCGCGCTCAGGGCGTAGTCCGCAGCCATCGCAATCGAGTCCATGCTCTGCACCGCTTCGATGTGGTGAGCAACAATGTCCGCGGGCGACCGATTGGCCAAGCGGGTCATCACAGGCGCAACCCGACTCCGCCACTCACCCAGATCCACATAGTCTTTCAGCGCACAAACCGTCGACGTCGCGAGATCAACTTTAAAGACGCCGTTACAGGACACGGCGAACTCCTTACCGTCGATCCAAAAGCGGTCGAGGCGTTCGTACCATCCCGTGTCGCCACTCACCGAGGAGGACAAAATGTCCCACTGAACCTTGTCTGACCAGCAAATAATGCTGGCGAGTAGCTGTATCACAGCATCGCGACCCACGGAAGGCGGGTGGGGTACGTTTTGCCAAACGATGTCAGGGTGGAGCGCGCGCTCGACCTTGCGCAGGTCGCGCGACTCGATCGCAGCCAGCAGCATTTCTATCGCCTGGTGGGTTAGGTCCTCATGACTCATCCCACGATAATAGGCAGAGACACGCGACGAGTGAAAGGGAGCGTATCAGGGCGTATAAAATGGCACTCACTATCCTGACCTCCGGTGATGCTCTGCTGGAGATCGTCGGGCCGGAATAACCGTAACCGGTTCCTGCGTGCCATGTGACAGGTTACCCTTGCCAACCTAATTTGATATGCACCCGGGAGTCACGGCTGTTATGACCGCCTCAGAAAAATCTTTCGATATTGTTGTGTTCGGCGCCTCGGGCTATACCGGACGACTGGTCGCTGAATACCTCCAAGCAGAATATGGTGACACCGACTTGCGCTGGGCCATGGCGGGCAGATCGCTGGATAAACTCGCCGCTGTTCGGAGTGAGATGGGTGTTAGTGACTCAGTCGCATTACTCGAAGTCGACGTCGACGATCCTGAGTCGGTCACGGCCATGGTGGATGCCTGCAAAGTCGTCATCACCACAGTGGGCCCCTATCAACTTTATGGTAACGAACTCGTAAAACAGTGCGCCGAACTCGGCACAGACTATGTCGATCTGACCGGCGAGCCCAGCTGGATGCACGAGACGATTGCACAATACAGTGAGGCTGCCAAAGCATCAGGGGCACGAATCGTGCACAGCTGCGGTTTCGATTCCATCCCGTTTGATTTGGGGGTGTACCTGCTGCAACAACACGCCATTAGCAAAACAGGCCAGCCCATCGCCACGGTAAAGGGCCGTGTCCGCGCAATGAACGGCACGTTTTCCGGCGGCACGATTGCCTCGATGCGCGCCACCATGGCATCGGCCAAAGCCAACCCGGCGATTATTCAGGTGTTGACCAATCCATTCGCCCTCACCGAGGGGTTTACCGGTCCCGAGCAACCCGCGGGTGCGGCCCCTCAGTACGATGAGGAACTACAAAGCTGGAGCGCGCCGTTCATCATGGCGCCGATCAACACGAAGAACATTCACCGCTCGAATTTCTTGCTGGGTCATCGCTACGGAGAAAACTTCTGCTACGACGAGATGCTCCTGACCGGCGACGGCGATCAGGGCAAAGCCACAGCCGAGTTTGTCGCGAAGGATGATTCAGTCGCAAAAAGCGATCTGCAGCCGGGCGAAGGCCCCAGCAAAACCGAACGCGAAAACGGCAACTATGATGCGATCTTCGCTGGTGAATCGACCGACGGCGAATTGATGATCAGCAGCGTCCAAGGTGACCGCGACCCCGGTTATGGGTCGACCTCCAAAATGTTGGCCGAGGCGGCTATGTGCCTGCTTCATAATCCGAACCTCGCCTCCGGCGGCCTTTGGACGCCCGCAGCAGCCATGGGCGACGCGCTCATTGAACGGCTTGAGGCTCATGCCGGCCTGACATTCCAAATTGAAAAAGGCTGATCACCGCATGAGCATAGCCGCCGCAACCGGTAACAAGCTGCCATGACACCCGATTCGCTCGCTCAGCATCTGAACAAGAACCTGAAAACCCTCCTGGCAGGATCGCTGCCGGGTGAAGAGGTATCCGAGCTGAACCGTCTTTCAGGCGGCGCCAACAATGAGACCTGGCGTCTCAAGTGGGGTGATACACCACTGATACTCAGGCGCCGACCCTTCTCTCAAGACTCGGTGGCGGATCTGGAGGGCAGTATCCTCGGATTGCCACTGACCGACGAGGCTGAGGTGATCCGCTTGGCAGCGTCCACGGCAGTGCCTGTGCCCACGATCCATGCGGTCTTCGATGAGGACCATCCGATTGGTGAAGCCTTTGTGATGGGGTTTATCTCGGGTGAAAGCATCCCGCAGCGATGGCTCACGGATGACATCTTTGAAACAGCTCGCGCCAACCTTGCCTTTCAATGTGGGGAAGCACTGGCAGGCATCCATGCGATCGATTGCGCGAAACTGCCCCCAAACATTGGCCCTACAACACTGGAAAAGCGCTTCGCGGCGGCGCAAAAGCGTTTGCATGCCTTCGGCGATATTTCACCGGTGATGCAGTTCGGTCTCAATTGGCTAATCGATCACGCACCCGCCAACGCGCCCTGTGTGCTCCTGCACGGCGATTTTCGAACGGGAAATCTACTGATCGATGAGAATGGCTTGGCTGGGGTACTTGACTGGGAGCTCACACATCAGGGCCCGGCAGAAGAAGATCTCGGATACCTCTGTGCGAACGTGTGGCGATTCGGTCATTTGGATAAACCCGTTGGCGGGTTTGGCCAATACGAGGATCTGATCGCGGGCTACGCGTCAGTGGCGGGTTGGACACCCGAACTCAACACCATCCGCTACTGGGAAATCTTCGCGGCGCTCAGCTGGGGTTTGGTGTGCCAAACCATGGGAGCGCTGTGGCACAGCGGCAATGGCGACGTAGAACGGGCGGCGGTCGCGCGGCGTCGTTCAGAGGCGGAGCTCGATATCTTATTGCTTATTGAGGAGTGGGAAGACGCATGACGAACGAGTCTGAACAGTCCACTCAATCTGACGTGACAGCAGCTGAACTGCTTGGCGCAGTGAAGGGTTTTTTAATGGACAGTGTCCTGCCCGCCGTGTCAGGGCGAGATCAGTTCAATACGCGTGTGGCGGCGAATGTGCTAGGCATTATCGAGCGCGAGCACGCATTGGGCCCTGCCTTGCAGGCACTGGATCGCGACGCCGCGGAACGATGGCTCCCAGATCAAGAATCGACTGAAGACATCCCTCAACAGTTAGCAAGCGCCCTTGCCGCAAGGGTTATTCCTGTTGACCCCGACTTCGTTGACTATCTTAGAGCACGGCAGCTTCTGGTCACGGCTATCAATAATCCGCGCTATGCCTCTCGCGCAGTCGCCGAAGCAAGGTGGCGCTGAATAACGAACAAAGGGTCGATGAGCGCGGTCACAGATGCCATATCGAGAGGCCCATGACACCTACTCAATAAAAACCCTTACGACATGTAGTCAGTGCATTAAACGGCACGAGCGAGGTACCGATGACCGACTCTTTTCTCTTTGACATACCGCAGTCTATTGAGGACTACCTTGTGGTGCTCGATGACTTTATCGCGAGAGAGATCAAGCCGCTGGAAGCGCAGGATGACAACATCCGCTTTTTTGATCATCGGCGGGAGCATGCGCGCACGGACTGGGATCGAGGTGGGCTGCCCCGCGAAGAATGGGAGGAGCTGTTGTGGGAAATGCGTCGCCGGGCGGACGCAGCAGGTCACTTCCGATACGCGCTGCCAGAGGAGTTCGGGGGCCAAAACGGCACCAATCTCGGGATGGCGCGTATCCGGGAACACCTCGCCAGCAAGGGCCTTGGGCTGCACAACGACCTACAGAATGAATCGTCGATTGTGGGCAATTTGATGACGCCCATGATGCTCCGCGACTTCGGTACCGCAGATCAGAAGCAGCGCTGGATGGAGCCGCTTTTAAAGGGCGAGCTGGGCTGGTGCTTTGGTTTAACCGAGGCCGCACACGGCTCCGATGCCACCTGGATGGAAACCCGCGCTGAACGTGCGACTCGCGGCGGCGTCAGCGGCTGGTTACTCAATGGTGAGAAGATGTGGACGACGGGACTGCACAAAGCGAGCCATGTGCTCGTTTTTGCGCGCCACTCTGGAAACGACGGAAGCCCAAAAGGCATCGGCTGCTTCGTGACCTCCACACAGGCGGAAGGATTTGAGATCGGCGATTACCTTTGGACCTTCAACATGCCCACAGACCATCCTCACTGCACCTTCACGGATGTGTTTGTTCCCGATGAAGATGTCATGGGTGATGTTGACCAAGGCCTCAAGGTGGCTATGCACTTTGTGCATGAAAGCCGCATCCGACAAGCCGCCTCATCGCTGGGCGCCGCTCAATATTGTCTAGATGAGACCTTCGCCTATACAAAAGAGCGGGCCCCCTTTGGCAAGCCGCTCTCGACTAATCAGGGCATTCAATTTCCGTTGGTCGAGCTTCAGACCGAAGCAGAAATGCTTCGCTTATTGATCTATAAGACCGCGGCGCAAATGGATCAGATGGACAAAGTGGATGTCGCAAAAAAACTGACGGATAAAGTCTCGATGTGTAATTACCGCGCTAACCGTCTGGTGTGCAATGCAGCCGACACGGCGATGCAATTCCATGGCGGCATGGGTTACTCACGGCACAAGCCTTTTGAACACATCTACCGACATCACCGGCGCTACCGCATCACCGAAGGTGCTGAGGAAATCCAACTTCGAAAAATTGGCGGCGTTCTATACGGCTACGTTTCGTAAGATATGGCTAGCGTTGCGAGTTCGTGAAAGCCTCGACCTCGCGCCGCAAGGCGGCAAGCAACATTGTCTCGTAGTAGCCGCTGACCTGCTCGGCTGCTCCATCGAGGAACCCCAACATCACGTCGGTAGAGAAGACCTCGCCGCAGGTCGACCACTCACCGCTCATTGCGTCATCGACATAGGTCAAGCGTGCCGACTTGAGTCCCGCCTCGGCTGCGCCGCGGGTCCACGACAACGCATCACATGATTGGCCCTCACGCTTCAACATTAATCCGTACACGAACATTGCCTGAATATGACCTGCCTCTGCAGATTCAGCGAGGTACTGCATGCCTTCTTCGTATGAGGTTCCGCGCCGATCCGCGTGATACACAATGGCGCGAGCCAGCTGATACTGAAGCCGCGCGTTACTCGGGTTACGTTTTAGGTCAGCGCGACATGCCGCCATCGCGCGCTCGGTATTCACCTCAGACGAGGGTACTCCCGGACCCACGCGATCAGGATCTGAAGGGTGAGCCACCTCCAAGTCGCAGTCGGTCAAGGGCTGTGCAACCGCAGGCGCGACCTGCAGGCCGGTGATGACGCCGAGCACGCCTAGTATCAGACAGGCAAGGCTGCCAGCACGACGACTGAGAGCCACTTAGACTCCTGAATCCTCAGCAATACGAATGACTGGGGGGGCAGCCAGCATCTCTACGAGACGATCAAGCACCCCGGTTTCGGTTCGCCAATTCAAGTAGCGCTGATAATGTTCAGCGCTATCCCAGTACTCTATGAAAACGACCGCATCGCCATCACCCTCGATATAGACCTTGAGCCCCTGACACCCGTCAAACCCGCGTGTATCGGGCAGAATCTCTGTCAGAAAGTCGAGGATAGGCTGACACCCCCCCTCACCCGGCTTCAAATCAACCCAAACCATTGTCATGCTTCAGACTCCTGTAGCGTATCCGAGAAAAGTTGAACGGGCATTGGCTCCCCCGTTTGAATCAATAGCGCGCGCTTGCGCAAAAACCGCGTGAGTCCGGCCGGCCCCATGCGCGATCCACCCATTCCGGAAAAACGGAAACTGTTTTTCTCCACGTCGTTGACGACTCCCGTCAGGGACGCATCATTGACGCTGACCGCACCGACCTGTAATCGCTCTGCCACGGCCAGAGCCGCACTCCGTTCACCGGAAAACACTGCGGCAGATAACCCAAACTTTGAGTCGTTAGCCAATGCAATGGCTTGCTCAATGTCGTCAAAGGTCACCACGGGAATCACCGGACCAAAAGTCTCTTCCTGCATAATCAGCATGTCGTGGTTGACGTCCTTTAACAGCGTAGGCGGGTACCAGATCCCACCGGCCTCCACCGCCGCTCCGCCCAACAGACAGGTCGCCCCCTTGGATAGCGCGTCATCGACTTGCGCCTGAATCGTCTCTAGCTGTTTTGCAAAGATCAGCGGTGCTATGTCGCCAGTGCCGTCCTCGCTGCAAGTCAGCGTGAGCGCACCCAGTTGGTTCATTAGTTCTTGTGTAAAAGCCTCGGCGATGCTCTCGTGACAGTAAATACGCTCCAACGATTGGCAGGCCTGCCCGGTCATTCCAATGGCGCTGCGCACGATCGCGCGTGCCGCGAGCGAAATATCGGCATCGGGCAGCACGATCGCGGGATCCTTGCCCCCCAACTCCAGAAACGCGGGGATGAAACAGGCCGCTGCCTGTTGACTCACCTGACGACCCGTACGCACGCTACCCGTGAAGCAGACGGCATCCGCCCTCTCGATCATCGCCTTCCCAGTTTCGGGCCCACCCGTGACGATGCGCAACACCGCGGCAAGTTCGGGGACCTGATTCAGCGCACGCTGCAGCGGTTCGATAAAACGGGGAGTCACCTCGGAGGGTTTCAACAGCACGGCGCAACCAGCAGAAAGCGCAGCCAGACTGTCAATCATGGCGAGCAATAATGGGACATTCCAGGGACTGATGACTGCGACCATCTGATAAGGAATCAAGCGATGCTCAAAGTGCACAGAGGGTACTTGCTCAGAAGCACCTGAGCCACTCATCGCTTCCAGAATGGGTCCTGACTTCTGCGCCCACATTCGAATCAGCTCGATCGATTTAGCCGCTTCGAACTTCGCGAACGTCGTTCGGCCAGTATCTAAATCGAGCGCTTCCGCAAGTGGAACCAGCTCTGACGCTACGGCATCGGCAAAACGATTCAGGCATACGGCGCGACCCTCGGCGCCCAAAGCAAACCAATCGGTCTGCGCCCGCCGAAGCATCTGTGACAGTGCTGCTACGTCCTGCTCTGACGTTTCGGGAATGTGATAGTCGATCTCGCCCGTCCGGGGGTTCCGCACTGGCAGCATCGATGCAGTCATGTTAGCTGGCTTCCCTCAATGGGATGGCATTAAAGTTTTTAGGAACGCCCGCCGCGGACGTAAAACCAAACCACTCCTCCTCCGGGAGCAGGGTCGCAACCTGTTCTCGCACGGAGAGCAGCTTGCCGAGATCAATGCCCGTTGAGAAGCCCATCGACTCCAGCATGAACACCAGATCCTCGGTGACAATGTTGCCACTCGCTCCGGGTGCGAAGGGGCAACCACCCAAACCTCCCAGCGAGCTGTCCAGAGTGGTGATACCGAGCTCTACCGCTTTCAGGGCATTGGCAAGACCCTGTCCTCGCGTGTTGTGCAGGTGGACCCCCGTGAGCGCCGACTCCCCACATCGCTGCCATATACCGGTAACCAATCTCTCGAGCTGCGCCGGGTTGCCCATACCTGTCGTGTCTGACAAGCCCACTTCGGCCACGCCCAGATCGAGCACACGCTCCGCCATATCGATGACAAAGGACTCATCCACAACACCTTCAATCGTGCACCCGAACGCGGTAGACAAGCCGACCTCAAAATTTGGCCGGTCACTCTTGTCCACCTGCTCAACCAGTGCCTGGCACCGTGCAATCTCGTCAAGCATCTGTGCATGATTACGCCGTACGTTTTTTAGGCTGTGTGTTTCGCTCAGTGATAAGGGTACGGAGACCTTGTGCGCGCCAGCCTCAAGGGCCGCTTCACAACCCCGCAAATTTGGCACGAGAACAGCAACAACCAGATCCGGGTGAGATCGCGCTCCCCGGACAACATCGGCTGTATCCGCCATCTGGGGTAACAATTTTGGTGACACGAACGACCCAACTTCGATTTCTCTGACGCCGGCACCGTACTCCATCTCAATCCAGGCGAGCTTACCCTCGGTCGATAATATCGTCTCGACGCTCTGTAAACCGTCCCGCGGGCCGACCTCGCTGATCGTAATGTGTCTCATACCGCCTCCTCGGATGAGCGACGCAACTTTGGGTTCACTCTCCGACGCGAACCACCACCTTGCCGTGATTCTGCCCGCGCATCAATTGACAAAAAGCCTCCGGCGCCGCCGCAAGGCCCTCATAGATTTGCTCATTTGCCACCAATTCTCCGGACTCTGCCAAAGGAACGAACTCCGCTTCAAAAGCGGCCCGCTGCGGTTCATAGTCATACACCACCAAACCGCTGACAGTGGCGCGCTTGGTGATCCACAGCCCGGGATGGGGACCTGTCGTTTTATGATCGCCGTTGTAATCTTTGATCAAGCCACACAACACGACACGACCGCCGATCGAAAGCTGTTGGGCCACTGTGGTCAAAGTGGGATCGCCAACCAGATCGAAGTACACCGATACGCCATCGGGCGCGGCTTGTTTCAGTGCCTGCTCAAGATCCTCATCGATACGATCGATGCAGTGATCGTAACCAAGCGTTTCAAGCGCGATGCGGCGCTTATCGTTGCCGCTGGTGATGGCGACCGTCGTGGCACCGGCACGCTTCGCCAACTGAGCCGCCATGGCACCGACTCCTCCCACCGCAGCCGGTATGACAACCACATCTCCCTGCCTAACCTTTGCGAGATCGACCATGCCAGCCCAGGCGGTCAGGCCAGGCATACCCAGTATCGACAGCGCCAAAGAGGCTCTACTCAATGCCTGTGGCACGCGTGCAAGCGCCTCGGGAAGGTGATCACTGAACACTTGCCAACCACTGTGACAACGGACCAAAGATCCGACCGGCCACTGCGGATCGTCACTTTCACAAATCCGGGCAACCGCCTCCCCGGCGATCACGTCGCCGGGATCGACACCGTGTCCCATATGGTTGCCGGCGATTACTGAACGCATGTAGGGGTCGAGCGATAGATACAGCGTCTTGCACCGAATGAACCCCGGCGCCCGAGAACCCAGAGGACGACACGCCACTTCGAAGTCATTGACTGTGGGCAGGCCGTTAGGGCGGCCAGCTAAAATGACGACTGTATTGTCAGCATCATTGGACATGGATGGTTTTTGCTACCGGAAACAGCTTAATGATATAACATCATAACAAATCGATCGGAGAGGTATTAATGACGGGGTCCCGGGGGGCAGAGGAGCAGTTGGCACCGCTGCGGGGTATTAAGGTCATCGAGTTCACACACATGGTCATGGGCCCAACCGCGGGCGTCATTCTGGGTGATCTCGGCGCTGATGTCATTAAAGTAGAACCATTAAAAGGGGATAACACGCGCCGGCTCAAAGGGTCGGGAGCCGGGTACTTCCCTATGTATAACCGCAACAAACGCTCGATGACGCTCGATCTCAAGCACCCCGAGGGTCGAAACGTGGCACTCAAGCTGATTCAGTCCGCCGATATCGTGTTGGAGAATTTCCGCACCGGCACCATGGCCAAGCTCGGCCTGGATTACGAATCACTGGCGCCTGCTAACCCCGGCCTGATCTACTGTTCACTCAAGGGCTTTCTGTCAGGGCCCTACGAGAATCGGGTGG
>Ga0213859_10001032_pt1 | contig 12604 bp, 34 predicted proteins | sample PICome_2_FD_160133 | JGI IMG/M metagenome (GOLD analysis project Ga0213859, IMG submission 160133) | Coastal seawater microbial communities near Pivers Island, North Carolina, United States - PICO304 | ecosystem: Environmental > Aquatic > Marine > Coastal | place: USA: North Carolina... | reverse complement strand
TTGACGAATACGAGTTCTCAAAAGGGTCATCCAAGCGACTAGATTAACAAAACTTCGGGGCTAATATAATATACTAATAAGCATAGTAAACAATAAACAATAATTAATTATAGTAAAATATTAGTTTTGTAAAAATATAATAAAATTTAAAGGTATTGTGGCGAGGTTATTTGTTTCCCTTGGTTAGTTTTCATCACCTGTTTCGTAATCACATAAAAGCGAAACATCTTTATAATTTCATACGCTCTCTCATATAATTCCGTTGATAATTCCATTAATTAACATTACCATACATATACAGAGAGTAAATAAACCTTATAATAGACTAATATACAAAATTTAAGGGTAAATTATAAAATAATGATGAAAATGTGGTGTGGCGCACTTCTATCTTTAAAAAATCTTAAAATTTAATATAAAAACAACAATCAAGATGGCGAAATCAAACTTAATAATAAAAAATAAAAAAATATTAACTCAATTTTTATCTAATTTAATATGTTATTTTAAAAAAATGCTAAAAAATAATAAACAAAACAAAGTTGATGCCCCAAAAAACAAGAGAAATAAATATGGTTTTCATGAATTATATATTAATATTTTATTTTAATAAATTTTAAATACAATAGTTAATAATAAATAATAAAAAATTTTAAAAGTGGTAACAATAAGTTTAATAATAATTTTTGGAATGATATTAGTTTTTAAATAGCCCCCGACTTAATAATAAAAGATAATAAATTTTAAATATGCTTTATAATTATAAAATAAAAAAAGTTTTAAAAGTTTTGGATGGAGACACAATAGATGTGGAGATTGATCTTGGCTTTGATGTATATGTAAAGCGTAGAGTTAGGTTTTATGGTATCAATGCGCCCGAAACAAGGACTCGTGACCTTGAGGAGAAAGCGAGGGGCAAAGCATCCAAGGCATTTCTGAGTGATTTGATCGCAAATAACAAAGAAGACATCCTGCTTCATAGTTTGGACATCGGCAAATATGGAAGAGTAATAGGCGAAATATATATAGCAGGAAAGAATGTAAACAAGTTATTAGTATCAGAAGGATATGCTATCAGCGTCGAATATTAATAATAAATTATAAAAAATAATAAACTCAATACTTAATAATAATTTAAAATATTTTTTAAAGTTTTGGTGCTATTTAATATATTCTAGTATTTTTTAATTGCTTTTGGCATAATATAGGTTATTGTAGTATGCATGGACGAGAGCGTAAAATTCGTGGAGGAACACATCGAAGAGAGTTTCGGGGCAATAATGGAGGAGTTCTTGATTGAGAATCTTTATTGGATCGAGCAGGGCGACCATGCTAGGGCGGTAGCAGAAATGTATATGCTAGAGGATGGGGCGCATAATCGAAACCTTGTTTGTTTGTTTCCTCCGTTTTATCCGCTTGACAAATAATAAACAATATATATAGTAATTGACATGAGCCTATCAAAAGACATCAACGAAAGACTAGACGAAATCTTAGCGATCCGCAAGGAACTCAAACGAATGGATACTGATTTATCAGAAGATCAAATGCTAGATACTATCCACGATAATAAACAAATAAATAAACAACAAGCAATATCTATAGTAGAAGAAATGATAGATAGAGTTAAAAATGATTTAAATAAAATAACAAATAATGGTAAAAATGTTAAAGGATTATTTACAAATAACTATTATGTTAATGATTTAATGCAGGATAAACAAATAATAAAAGAACTTGAATAGCCCCGAAGTATTAATAATAAATTATAATAAAATATTAAAGCGGGGGCTTAGTATCTGATTTAATTTTGTTTAATAAATCTTTTCTTTCTTGACGACCCATGCCCTTATAGATATGATTTGCTAATTCTTTAATACGAAATAATCTCTTTTCTGGAGTACCATTAACGAAATAAAGAATCATAGAACCTAAAAGACTACGAACCAAGTAATTAATAATTTTATCTCTCATACTGAAATGTACACTATGCCCCGAACTTTTAATATTAAATTATATTTTATTTTAAAGATTTGCGGTTTTTTATATTTTAGGGGTTGACAAAGTATATTTTATTGATTATAGTGGTCTTATCTTAATCACACAAACAGGAGGAAAAAATCATGGCTAATATAGCAAAATGCGCAAGAGCAACAGAAGTAATGAACAAAGTAAAAGGGGGCAACCCTTTCGTTTTCAATTCTCGCTTTATCGGGTACAATGAGAAAGTCGAGGGCATCATCGCACAACAACGAGAAGCGGATCGCAGGTTGAAGGAGATTCAAGCCCAACGCTTAATTCGTGCAAAGGGGGTAGCATAATGGACGCATCAATAAAACCTCTTAGTGACAAAGTTAGTATGTTTGCAACTAATGAAGAACTATATGAAAAATTAACTAAAGAAGAATTAATGCTAATTAAATTAGTTAAATTAGAAGAGTTTGCAAATGATTTATATAGGTCTACTCAAAGCAATTATCATGCAGAATTATTTCCTGCTGATCAGAGTTGGTTTAAAATAAAAGAATTATTAAGAGAATGCAGAAAAATCAATAAAAGCAAAATTAATAGTTGACAAATAATCAAATATAGAGTAATATACTATAAATAACAATTGAGAAACAAACTCAAGTAAATAAAATAATTGATCTTTAACATTTTAATTTGAGAGTGCAGTACCACGCCTTACCTTGTACTGCCTAACGCACCTCCGCACAACGGACAAGGCTAAGGTCGGGTATCCAATCCCGAATGGGTAGCGAGTGGTTGACCAACGGAGGAGGGCGGTATGGATGGATGAAAAGTCAGTAATGACCAATCAAGACATCTTAGCATTTATCGAGTGTGGCGACTTGACTCTCAATTCACTTTGGAAGGGCTTATAATCCTTCCTGTGGGTGACCGAATAAGCCTGTCGTGAGCGGGCTAAAGTATGCAAATCCCTGTGGTGGGGTTGGTAGAGTCCAATCGGATGAGCCAAATGACTAATACCAAGTCTAGTTTGTAGTTGGAAGTAGGTACACCATTGAACTGATGTTCACGCCGAAAACATGAGGGTATCAGTAATCCCTCCCCACACTAATTTTCTCTCATCCCCCCTCCTTAAACCCCTTTCGTTTATGTCTTAGCGAAAGGGGTTTTTTGTTTGACAATCCACCCTAATCCTGGCATACTAAAATCATGAAGACATTAAAAGACATATTATCAAATTACGGATACATTAACTCAGCTCAACTCGCAGAGATCAACGAGCACTTTCCACACATGAGGGTAGTAATCAAATGGGGTGGATTACCTCGTGATCGCGTTCCTGTTCATCAAGCAGTAAAACTCATTAACCATATTGAATCAAAAAAAATCGACTACTGCAGAGAAGTATTCCTTACGGGCAAAGACTGCGAAAACTTAAGAGTAGCCCTTCATATTGCCAATTAGTACCGCCAAGTACTACAGCCTCGTCCTCAAGTGGGGGCGGGGCATTTTACTTCATAAATTATGAATACAATTATGCTCATCAATCTATTACTCGTAGTAATCTTTGCAGTTATTCTTTGCGCGCGTTCCTGAGGCGCCGTTTTTTCTCACGCACCCCAAATATACAACACCACTCCACAAATACACATAGGCTAAATATAATACTACTACATAATAAACATATACTAAATAAATACTAAACACTAAAAAATTATATAATTTAAAATTAAAAAACAAATTGTATAAAGTGTTGATTATTAGTGGTTTATGGCGGCCTGGCCCGCATAAGTGCTTGTTAGTTAACTGTTTACAACAAAGTGAAAGTTTGTTCATTTTTTTCTTGTGCTTTTAGCGTTTATCTGACATATTGTTTATATGATCTTAAGAAACCAACACGACCCAAGATACACGATTAAAAAGAATCGTCCCGTTTATGTTTACAAGAATCTGCACAAAGATTGTTGGAGCGTCAAGCAACATAACTTAGTTAAAGCTCACATCCCAAAAGATCAAGCTATTGGCTTATGGGATTGCTATTTTCATGTTGACATGAAAGGTAGAGAAAAAGTCCTTAAGGAAAAGCGTAAAAATGTTCATGCTTATGTCAAGGGCTACCTTCAAGATGCCGAGAATGTATCTCGCAACCCCGCAGTTATCACCAAAGAGGTCGAGGTAACATACAACCCATACAAGTATGAAACTTTTGTTGACAAGAAGGATGAAAGTTTTGTATACTATGCAGACGAAGTATTATTAACACACAACAAAGTAACCGCTTATATGTCATGAAACAATTATTGATTAAAATTCCTGTATCGCAATCAATCCAAGAAGTTATGGATTATATTCAGTACAGCGAGATGGAGGGCGAAGTAGATCCGACAGATTCGTGGTACAGCACATACGAATTATTAAAAGAATTACAACAAAAAGTATTAGACGAGGAGGATATGTTATGAAAGAAGAATTAAAAGGAATCAAACACGCCATCGACGGACTCAGCGATGAGATGCTAGAACATCGCAGACACGCAAACATGGACGACCTGGTCAAGGTAATGAAAAATATCAACGATAACCTTGTATCTATCAGCTTTGACCTAAAAGAATTAGTTGAAGCAAAAAAGTTTCAAAATGAGCTGACAGCAGCACTTAGATAGTTATCTAAGTTATTGAATGTCAACGGCTTAGGCGAGCCAGGCTCGCGCAAGTCATTGATACTTAAGGGTTTAAAACAAAATGCGTTTATTTTTATTTTTTTTCTTGCGTTACTATTAGAATTCGTCTAGTGTGTTTATATGCAAGAGACAATAGATATCACACCAACATGGTCAGCACTCATTCCTATTATGGTCGAGGTGTTGAAGAACCCAAAAGCAAACAATTCTGCAAAACAAGAAGTTGTTGTTGAGCTAAAGCGTTTGGCTAAAATCGTTGACGACCAAAACGAAAGGATCAAAAATGATACAAAGTAAAATTAGAGAAGAAATCTTACACATAGTTAGAGCAGAACTTGCGTGGGCAGACCCAGCGTCCAAAGTATGCTTTGATCAACACGAGCGTCACCCTGAAAAGTTTCCACTTGGTTCAACAGTAATGTCTGCCGAGGAAGCCTTAGAAGATATCATTTTAAGTTTGACATCATTACAAAATGAGCTTAGGATAGAATCATCTTTTCAATCAGCACAACTATAACACAAGGAAAAATCATGACAGCAGTATTAGACAAACCCGAACAAATCGAAATGTTTCGCTACAAAACTCTTCTCAGAGGTTTAAGACTTGAGACGCAAGGACTACAAATGAGTCGAGGCAGATCTTGCTATTCTATCATCAAACAAGAGTTTGGACTCAAAGGTAGTAAACAAAAAGTTTTCGATCAATTTAAATTAATGTTAGAACAAGTAGACGAAAGGGCACTATAATGAATAATTACATAGAAGCAACCTGCATCGGCAGTCCACTAGGTTTACCTGAATACAACGAATCTATTGAGCAATGGGAATTGTTCTTTGAAGAAAACCACGACGAGTGGAATCCATATTTCGAAAGAGATATTCTTTCTGTAAGTTTCGAGTCAGTCGAAGAAGTCACTGACGCTTACAATCACTACAACCTTAATCCCGTAAAGGAGGATAAAGAAAATGAAGAAGTTACTGAGCAAGCTCTTGCGTTGGTTTAACCCTGTCTATCAAGTAGTCTATACGACTGCAGAAGGCAAAACACAAATGTATACTATATCCAAACCAAAACATAAAAACGAGTTTGGCAATAGTAAAGAAGGTTTGGCAGTTGCGGGCTTTAGAGCTCATTGCTACAACCGAGGCGATATCCGTTCATTTCGCTACGATAGAATCACATCCTTAATCAAAATATAATCATGGAATCATTAAAAGCAGCAATCAGAGAGTTAGGTTATCAATTAGCAGTCCGCGAGATATACGGCGAGAATACGCCGGAGTATTTCCAAAAGAAACGGTCTCACGAGAGGCTCCTTAACAAATTGTATCGATTAGAAAAAAAAGTCTAGTAAATACTTTGCCCGACCCCTTCTCTGCTAACGCGGGGAGGGGGTTTTTTTGCGCCAAGTCAATCCCTAAGTTACTGTTATTCAACGACTTATGCAGGCCAGGCCCGCGCAAAGCCTTGAGAGCCAACAACTTATGAAAAATGCATTTTTATTCATTTTTTTCTTGTGTTAATTAAAAAATTAGTTTAATGTGTTTATATGACAGCGAGAGAGATTAAGATCAGAAAAACCATTCTTTTTACTAAGTCTCGCCCGCACAAAGTTAAGACTAAAATTCTTCACAGAAAACAAAAACATAAAAAAAGATATGAATATTAATCCTGAATTCGATTCTAACGAAAGACCAAATGTCGAAATGGTCGTTAGCGATGCAATGAGCTACCTATTCGATACATTCATTAAACCTCAAGAAGATAGCCTTGAAGAAGGTGATATCGAATCAGTCACCCTAATTGGTATCATGTTTAGAGACATTGCTGAAAAAGCCGAGGCATATTACCAACTAAAGGAAAAAGGTTACGAAAACAACCCTAATTCTTTAAATTAAGTATTGACAAAAAAAACTACATCTATATTATAAAAAACTATGACAACTACTACAAACAACAGAATTAACTCACCAAAAATTAACCTTAGCATCTGCGGAGGCGAGCATGATGTAACTACCTTGACCCATGTCAAGTCAGTTGCTACCCCTGATACTACTTACAGGGAAAAACTTAGCAAAAAAGGTAATCGTATCGTTTCCCATCAACCCATCCCTCATGGCGACATGATTGACTTGTTTCGTCAAGAACTTAGTCGTCGTCAGTTTCATGTTCAAAATGAGTGCCATAATCTCGCCAAAGAAGGGGCTCGCTACTTTGGTTTGTTTCAAGTCACGCATGGCTTAAGGAAAGCTGAGACTGAGCGAAGCACTATTATTGGATTACGCAACGCTCACGACAAAGCATTTTCCGCAGGTATTTGTGCAGGTGATGCCCCATTCGTTTGCGATAACCTTATCTTTTCAAATGAGATTGTGGTTGGTCGCAAGCACACAGGCGAGCTTGATCATCTACTCAAGGAAATTAGCGGTAAGATTACCGAGGCTCTCGGCAAACTTTTCACCATGTGGAACACTCAAGACAATAGAGTTAACGCTTACAAAGACAGGGAGATTACTAATGCTGAGGCTAATGACCTGATCATTAAAGCCTATCAAGCTAAAGCGATCAACTTGCAACGCATCCCTGATGTTCTCAACCAATGGGAATCTAGTGATCATCCTGACTTTTGGGATCGCAATGTTAATTCATTGTATAACGCTTTCACCGAAGTTTACAAGGGCAACCTGTTCTTAAATTCTAGCCCTTCAACTTTGATGAATAGGTCTTATGGTCTTCATTCAGTGCTTGATCCTTTTGTAGGTATTAACAAGGAAGAGCCTGAAGTCATAGAGGTTTAAGTTAATGTTGTTGTTGGTTAGTGATGCCCCCTCCTTCGGGAGGGGGTTTTTTATTTTCTAATTTAAAAACGTAAGTCTTTGATATTCAACGACTTCTGCGGGCCAGGCCCGCGCAAACGCTTGATATTCAACGATTTAAAAAAGTTAAAAAAACTACATTTTTTTCTTGTGTTGTCTAGTTGTTGGTGTTAGGGTATACATATGAAACGAATAATTGAAATCTTAATGGAACGCGACGGGTTAACCCGTCAAGAGGCGGAAGATCAAGTTGTAGCATTTAACTCTGAAATGTGGACGGATGTTGGGCAAGGCGGAAGTCTTTTTGAATGGGAAGATGCTTTTTCTAGTGAGTTCGGTTTAGAGCCTGACTTTTTCGAAGATTTAGTACTTTAAAGCTTGTAATTTCACAAAAAATTGTTTAGTTTATTATCATGATTAACTTACTATCCAACCCAAGCAAAATGCCTTGCTATTCATTCAACATTCCCGCTTTCAAGTATTGCCCTGCGGCTCAACTTATGGCAAAAATTAAAAGCAAAGCAAAAAAGTTTATTTGTGATTCTTGCTACGCTTGCAAAGGTTTCTATATGTTCGCCAATGTCAAGGCAAGCTTACAAAGCAAAGCCGACCTTATCACCAAGTCTTTACATAGAGACAATGGACAAACTTTTATTGATGAGATAACCAAGCAAATTACGGCAAAGTATTTTGACAAGCAAGGTAACAAGAAAAAACTCAAGAAAACAAACACGAATCTTTTTCGCGTTCATGACTCAGGAGATCTTTTTTCTCCAAAGTATATTGAAGCGTGGATTAAGATTTGCGAAAATTTTCCTTCAATTCGTTTTTGGTTTCCAACTCGTGAGTGGGTGAGGGATAGTCAATTGCCCTCACTTCGCAAGCTTGCAAGTTTAAAGAATGTTTGCTTAAAACCAAGTGCTTTGTATGTAGATGAAAAAGCTCCCAAGATCGATGGATTAGATGCGGGAACTTCCGTCTATAGCTCAAAAGAGAAAGCCGAGCAAGATGGTCATTTTGTTTGCCCCGCAACTTATGTTAAGGGTAAAGACGGCAAGATTCTCGCAACTTGCCAAGCCCATAATTGCAACTTATGCTTTATCAAGGGATGTAAAAAAGGTATTGCATATTTAGCCCACTAAACTATACTAAAAACATGGACTATTACGATTCAGCCGAAGACATCACCATTTCACAAGATCGTGCCTTGCAAGAATTAGCGAGGCACGGCATCACCTCAAACGAGGATATTGTGGAGTTTTTTAACGACATGGGACAAAAAGAAGATTATGACGCTCAGGCAGTGCTTATATGGTTAGGATACTAGCCTAAGTAGCTGTAAGTCAACGACTTATGGCGGCCTGGCCCGCGCAACATGCTGATAAACAGCAACTTACAACAAAGTAAAAAACTTATCTTTTTTCTTGTGTTATTCTAAGAAATTGCTTAGGGTGTTGTTATGACAATCGAAGAGCTTATATCAATTATCAACGCAACCGAAGACGGCGAAATTTGGCTTTATGACAGCAAGCTAAAAAACCATCTCTCCACAGTCGAGCAAGCTCTCGACGAAGATCGAATTCATTTCGTTAGAGCTGAAGTTGGAAACATAACAACAGAATTTATTAGAGTTTCTTTCTAATTGATTTGACAAACAACGCTAACTAGACTAGATTCTTATTATGATTAACTATAACATACCAAACTCAATCTCACAATTTCAATCACGACCTTCTTTAGGTAGCCTTATGCTAGACTTTGATGATCTTGATTTTAAACCTCATGCAAGCCACAATGACGCAGTCCAAGCAAGACTTGATCTTGGCAATGGATTCGAGATTTCTGTTATAGCAAGCGTGAACGGAAGGCAAGGATTATATGGCGACTTAGAGGAAGATTTGTATGAAGTTGCAATCTACCATAAAAATGGCATGATCCCTCTCGATCCTTCGGATGATGTTGTCGGTTGGCAATCTCCTGCTCAAGTATCTTACTTAATGGCAAAAGCTCAAGCTGAGGGAAGCATTTGGGTTGATCAGCTAAAAGCAGATAGAGAAGAATTTAGAAAAGATTTAGGGCTTGACTAATTGCAACCACTAAACTACATTACAACCATGAACGATAAACACGAAAAAGACACAGAAAAGAAAAACGAGCAAAGAATCAACTTTTGCAGCAAACTTTACGCAGAGGTTAATTCACTAAACAATCCTGAGTTTCAACCCGAAAACCTTGAGGTGGTCGATCTTCTCACAAGCATAGGCAAAGAAGTCAAGCTTGCATACGAAGCGCATCAAGGTATTTACTTAGAGCAAGTAGAAGAGTCGATCAATGAAGATAATTTAATTGATTTTAATGCAGAAGATCCAGCCGCCTCCGCAAGTAATTCAATGATTAAAGATAAAATCATAGAAGTGCTTGATTCATTGACAACGAGAGAGAGGAACATACTATCTCTTCGCTTCGGCATTAAAGATGGCTACGGCAGGACGCTTGAAGAGGTAAGTGATCAATTTAATCTTGTTAAAGAGCGTATTCGTCAAATCGAGACAAAAGCCCTAAAGAAAATGCGTCATCCTTCAAGGGTTCGAAAATTGCACGATTTCTTTAAGTCCACCGCAAAGCCCAAGCCTGAATCCTTAAAGCATTTAGCAGTTTAATTTTTTGCTTGTAATTAACCATCAACTCAACTAGATTATTATCATGACAGAAGAACAAAGACTCGCAATTATCGCTAACGCACATCGTGAATCAAAAGGCTTGCCGACTAGCTCCGCAGTTATGGAATTAGTTGGTGATTTGCAAGCCGAAGCATTCGTGGTAGAGAACGGACTCGCAGAGGTCGAAGAGGATGACATCGCAGACGAGATTCAATTTCTTTATTCGGATAAAGCCGAAGAGATTGACGAAGAAGACGAAGATTTCGGGGTAAGTGACCAAATGAAAGGAGTTTACAATGATAGTTGAGTTGCTTATGTTTTCGCCTTGGCTTTTCGTATTTTATCTAATGTTTTGGGGGGTGTGATATGTCATCTTTTTTTATTGCTACAACGATAGGCGGGGGCAGTCAATTCGCTATGATGGAAGTACCTGCCACAGAAAAACCGATGAATGGCGAATACAAACTAAGTCCTGATTGCGTCAAGGTTAATCTAGATAGTGGGCGATTCAAGGATTGCTCGGATATGTCGAGCAACGCTTACGGCAGATTGTATGTACTCAAGGAAGACCTAGACCAACTCGAAAACTATTGACGATAAATACCAAATACTCAAATATTTAACTTATTCTACTTTCTGAGCTAACAACCCGTCTAAGTTGCTGAATATCAACGACTTAGGCGGGCCTTGCCGCCGGAAGTACCTGAATATCAGTGGTTTACAACAAAAGCAAAAAAAAGATTAAAAAAAGCTTGTGTTTTATTTTAGATTGGGTTAGTTTACTATTATGACAACAATTAAAGAACTACTCAACAGAATCGACGAATTACAACAAATCATTGACCTTGAAAGTGACGCAGCTAATGCAGGAGATAATCGCTCAAGAGCATTGGTTATATATGCAGAAAACGAAAAGGATGAGGTGCAAGATCGTATTGATGCCCTTGCTCTTTGGCATGCAATCGCTAGATAAGAAAGGAAAAATTATGACAGATACAACATACAACGGATGGAAGAACTGGGCGACCTGGAATGTCGCCCTTTGGTTAGGAAACGACGAAGATCTTTACAGACTTTCCCGCAGGTTTGTAAACTACAAGGATCTTGCGAATGAGCTTGAGGAGATGGGCACTCCTTGCACTCCTGACGGAGCGAGCTACAAGGATGACGATCTTGACACCTACGCACTCGATGAGTGGCTAATGGACGAGTAATTTTCACAAACCGCTAACAGTCAACGACTTAGGCGGGCCAGGCCCGCGCAAACCCCTGATATTCAAGGGTTTAGGCGGCACTTAAAAAACAAGAAGATCGGGCTTCGCTGTATTTGAAGCAAACCAATCGTATGAGTCAATTTCTTGACCATTTAGTACGGGCTCGAATTTATGTTGATAAACTCCGGCATTGGCTATACCATTGACGCGTTCGCGTGTCGTGGGCGTATTCCATCCCGCAAGCGACCAACGCACGAGCCCGTCAGGGTCACGCTTAACAATTGCGTTACCATGTAGCCAAACGGTTTGACCGTCTGTCTTAGTATTGCCGACTTTTAACGATTTGCCTTGCTCGAAGGCTTTTTTGATTTGTTGTGTGACTTTTCTCATACTTCTTTTGCGTTTAAGATAAAGACTTTTTTGCCTTGCTTGGATTGCTCTTTTTTAAGTTGTTCGGCTATTTCCATTGCTTGGGCTTCGGTCTTTGCGTTGTCGATTAGTTTCCCAAAAAAGCGAATGTCGAACCAATTTGAGAAGTTGATGTTTTTTCCTATTGTGATCATGTTATTACTTTAAAAAATTTTTTGTTAAATTGCAAGCTAAAAGCGTTTTATTTCGCTAAATTTGCTAAAAACTTTTCAAATCTTTCATGCTTGCCTGTAAGTTCGGCAAGGCGTTTTTCAGCTTTCTTCAATTCGGGAATTGCTAGCATTTCGATTGCCATTTCATCGTTGGCACGAGTTTCTTTTGTGGACTTGGAACGAGTCTCAGCTATAGCAGATTTGATCTGCTTAATTCTTAATTCTGTGCGAAGTATGTCTAATTCTGTCATATAAGTATAAACTAGCAAAGCCGGTGATTATTTGCAAGCTAAAAGTTTGTTTAAGCATTTCTTTCTACTGATGCAAAACCAAAAGCATTGACTTTGTCGCTATATTTTGCTCCGGGCAACATTTCCTTAAGTTCGGCAATGCGGGCATTTAGCCAATTAATTTCGCTTTGTTTCATGCGACCTTTCCACATTTGAAGTTGGGCTTTGTCGAGTTCGATTTGTGTTAGTATTTGTTTTGCTGTCATATAGTCAACCTAACAAACTAACTAAAAAAACACAAGAAAAAAGATTACTATTTTCACGCACCCATGCCGCCCGGTTCTTTCAATTTTTACAAATCAATAGCTTTCGGAATAGGCGGGGGGGTGGTCTTTCTCACTCTCATTTTAAAATATTACATTTTTAAATATTTGCTAATGTAAAAAAAATT
>Ga0213859_10001030_pt1 | contig 12612 bp, 9 predicted proteins | sample PICome_2_FD_160133 | JGI IMG/M metagenome (GOLD analysis project Ga0213859, IMG submission 160133) | Coastal seawater microbial communities near Pivers Island, North Carolina, United States - PICO304 | ecosystem: Environmental > Aquatic > Marine > Coastal | place: USA: North Carolina | collected... | reverse complement strand
GCATTGAGAAGAAGATTTGATATTTTTGAATTTCCTCCAAGTGATGAAATACTTCAAAAGTTTTATGAAAAGCCTGAAAACTCTTTGGAATATAAAAATCTTATTAATTCAATGAATGAACTAAATGAAAAATTAGAAAACCTATTAGGTACTAAAAATCAATTGATTGGTCATACATTCTTTATGAAAGAAAAACTCGATAAAAACGAGTTAAGACACATTTGGGAAAGAAAAATAGAACCTCAACTCGAAGAGTATTTTTATGATGATGAGCAAAAGCTTGCTAATTTTCAATTTGATACTTTATTTAATTAATGAAAAATTTTGTCGACTTAAAAAATTATTTAATTAAAGAAATTAAACCACAAGAAAATTATCAATATTTTATATTTAAAGAACTCATAAATTCAGGTGGACAAGTTTCTTATGACGAGCTCGCAAAGAGATATGATGCAGAATTTGAAAACACTTACAAAACTAATACGAAAACAATCTTTAGAGATACACCAACAAAGGTATTAACAAAGCACGGATATATTACATCAGATAATAATAATGTTTATGCTAATTTCAACGAAGAGCCGCTCTACTACAAAGAAACCATTTCATGGATTCTTGAAAAGTGTTTAGACCATTGGACTAAAAATAAATCAATCAAAGGTTTGGAATTCAGAGAGGGAATAATAAAAACTGATAAAGAAATAGAAAAATTTTGTAATGAAAACAATACACCTAGAGATTTAGTTGAGAATATATTACTCAGCATTAATAGAGGTGAGAAACAAATAATTCTTGATGGTCCTCCAGGAACAGGAAAAACCTATTTAATAAAAAAAATAACTCAATTTCTTGGTTATGAAGATTCAATTTCTAATTTGGTGCAATTTCATCCAAGTTACGGCTATGAAGAGTTTGTAGAAGGGTTAAGACCAACAACAGAAGAAGGCGGTCTCAAATTTCAAGTTGTTCCGGGTATTTTGAGAGAGGTAATTGAAAATTCAAAAAGTTCTTTTCCAATAAATATTACAAACTCAGCTGCAGCCAATTCCTCCAAAGACTTAAATAGTAACCTAAGTAATAAATATTATTTTGTAGCTCAAGGTAGCAGTTATGAAGTAGCAAAGCATGGGAGAAATATTTGGGCACCAAATAAAAATGCAAGAGGAGCTGAACAAGTAGATTGGAATTTGCTTAAAAAATTAAATATTGGAGATTTAATTGTTCACTATTCTACAAATTACATCAGGGCTATAGGTAAAGTTGTAGATTTACCTATAAAAAATACCAGGAGACCTTATTCGGGTGATGATTTAAAAAATAGAGAGAGTACTACATATTTAAGTTGGGAAAACAATGATGAAACACTCGGTACTTTGGTTAATGTAGAATATTTTGAACTGGATAACCCAGTTAATAAAAATCAATTTTGCGGAGAAATTACAGTTGCTGAAAATAAACGCACTGAATATTCTGCTTTTAACAAAAATGGAAAGATAAGTCAAAAATACTTGAGCAATTTATCCAATGATTTTATAAATAATCTAAGTGACAAGTTTGATGAAATTAATTCAATTTTAAAAAAACACAGAAATACAAATAATAAATTACCTTCGCCCATTAATGAAGAGACTAAAAATTCAGAACATATTTTATTGAGATTCAATCCTGAATGGAGAGATCCAGCTTCTGGAACTAAGAAAGGTGTTAGGGAATATCATCAAGATGTCATAGATCAAAATAATTTTGTATGGTGGGGTAAATATTATGTATCAAGGAGAATTATTAACTCTAATAAAGTTCAAATTTATAAAGAACAACTGGATAAGGGCATCTCAACCTATGTTTATTTCTTGGAAAACAAACCAGGTGTAAAAATGTATAAATCAAAGCTAATTGATATAACTGAAGACTTTTCTAAAGTTGAAAAACAATTAATACCAAAATACTATCGAGATTTAGCTGAAGATGATTGTGAAGTTTATTTCAAAATTGACAGATTTGAAGAAGTGGATAGGACACAAACAATTGATAATTTAAGAAAAGCAAGTGATCCAACAAAAATAGACGGTGTTAAAATTGCTTTGACTGGCTCGTCATCTTATCTGTCAGTAAATTTATCCTATAACGAAGTAATTGAAGAGGAAATCTCTGAAAAAGATTCCGAAGTTCAAGATGTCGAACATTTTGGTAGTCATGATTTTCTAATAATTGATGAAATAAATCGTGGTAACTTGCCGAAAATATTTGGTGAATTATTAAATACTTTTGAATACCGTGATGAAAATATAAGCTTGCAATACTCTGATAAGTCTCTTTCTGTACCAAGCAATTTAATCTTCTTAGGGACTATGAATTCTACAGATAAGTCTGTAGGTAGAATAGATGCGGCTATTAGAAGAAGGTTTGACTTTATTCATGTTGAGCCTAATTATGAAGTCTTACATAATTTTTATCAATGGAATGAGAATCATGTACCTAATCTCATTCAAGGATTAGAACTGTTAAATGCTGAGTTAGAAAAAAAGCTGGGGAAGCATTGTCTCATCGGTCATACATTTTTTATGAAGAGTAATGACCGACCTTTTATGTATGAGGATCTTGCAAAAATTTGGGATAGAAAAATTTTTCCATTACTTGCTGAATACTTTTTAGATGATCCAAATGAACTAGAAACATTCAATTCATTTGAAAACTTTTGGCCTATTGAGAAAAAAGCTAATGCAGTTAAGAATAATGGGAAAAAATACTCTCTTGATGTTTTAGCAAGTGATTTGGGTGAAATTAATAAAGAACTTGAGCTTCAGTTCAACAAGATAGTTGATTGGAGCAGAAATTATCCAGAATTTAATATTTACTTAGGCAGAAGAGCTGTTGAAACTTTTAAGACAGGTGGTGGTACATTCATATATCAAAATAATTTGCAAAGTGCAGGTGGGGATGAAAGAGATAACAAATATCACTTTTTCAGAATTACAGGAAAAGGTAAGTTTGAAATAAGGCTGATGGACCTATATAGTAATAATTTTGTCAGAGCTCCTTTTGATGAGCCTGCTTTCAAGGAGGATTTTGAACTTAGGCTTAAGAATTTATTTGAAGCAAATAATATTGATATTGATATTGACTTTTTCAACAAATCTCTTCCTGGAGTACCTATGGAATCTTTAGTAGAGAATCAATGCATTGATCAAATGTTGAGTTTTTGGGACTGGGTAATAGAAAATATTAATAAGGCCTCATCTAGCAATGGATAAAGTAATGAACTCTTATAACTTAGTTGAGAATAAAACTTTAGAAATAAATTTATCTAATGATGAAGCTGAAGCTCTCAAGGCGCTTGAAAGTAAAATAGCAAATTTTGTGAGTGGCTTGCCAGACGATAGTTTTGAGGATGAAGATAGAAGGTTTAAAATTACTTTTCAAAAATCACAGATTCAAGAAAATACTTATTTCTTGACTGTAAGCAATGCAATTGGTCAGATTGTTTTAGGAGATCATATATTCAACATCTCACCGAAAATTCAAGATGATCACTTTATAGAGATCTATAAGCTTGATAAAAATAAGGATAAAAACCTCTGGATTGAGGACAACCAAGGAACAGCTGCAAAAGGAGAGATTTTTTATCTCATTATTAATGACTTTTTAAATGGTGTTGAAAAGGTAGTGAGTAAAGGAATAAGAAAAGGCTATAAACAATTTGAAGATGAACTTAAATACATTAAAGGCCGTGTAAATGTAATGGAAACAACCAGAAATTTGTTGTCAGGTAAGTTGGCCATAAAAACAGAGTATGAAGAATTTTCAATAGATACTGCTCTAAACAGACTAATTAAATCTGCATTATTTGAAATCAAGACTCTACATAGTTCTGAATCTTTACATGTTACAAGTTCAGATTTTATTGAAACCCTTGTATCAAAAGCCTCAAAACTTTATAATCATTTTGAATTTATTCCTGATTATTTAGCTTCAGACCTCAGAGTTAATGTTGATAGAAATACCAAATATTATGAGCAAGCATTGGTTGGAGCTAAAAATATTCTTCAATCTTACGGTGCTGAAGTTACAGTTGGTGATATTACTGCTTCGGCTCGAATGATGAATACTTTCATGGTTATAGAAAATGGACTTCGGTATTTCTTAAATCAAAACCTACCAGAAAAATTTATGTGTAATTCAAAACCAACAAGTAAAAACTCAAGAGATGGTAAATATTCTTTTAATCCAGATTTAGTTTTTGGAACATTTGCAGAAAATATTGCTACAGGTGATATCAAATATAAATATTGGACTTCCCAAAATAAATTTAGTAGAGGAGACTTACAGCAGTCTATTACTTTTACTAATGCTTACAAAGTTCAAAAGGGAATTATTATTGGGTTTTCTGATTCGAGTTTTAATCCTAGTAAATACCATGACAAAATTGGTGATATAGATTTTTTTGTTTCAACATGGGATACTGGCAAGGATCCAAATAAAGCAAGTCAAAAATTACTTGAACAAATCACTAATATTTTAAAAAGTTAATATGCTTACTTTTTTAAGAATCCTAGAAGAAGTACTCAAAACTGAAAAAGACAGGATTAATGAAAGAAAGCTTACCGTTGATGAAATTGATGTTTATGAATCAATACTAAATTATGACTTTACAGATACTGATGTTAACTCATGCATAGTAGTTGATACAGAAATCAGAGATGTAGATATAAAGTGGGACTTAACAAGACATGGCAAAAAATGGACTGATGAAGACATTCAAAACTTACTTGAAATGTGCTATCAAGGTAAATCAATATTAGAAATGTTGGTTAAAAGTGGAAGAAAAATTGGACCATTGCTTAGGAAACTTAATGAATATGGGTGGTTTTTTGAGAGAGAAGACAACAATATTAGATTGGTTCAGTATGAAATTGTTGAAAATGACTTTAAAGCTAAAAATACAATAATTTACAATCCAAAACATTTTTTTTATAGCTATTTAAAAATTAAAAAAAGCTGGTTTAGCACTGAAGTCATAATTGGATTTAAGTATCCTTTTAAGAATGTTGATAAAAAAGATTTAGATATCAAGTATTTTCACAACAATACCTCCAAAACTATACAAATTAACAAAGATTTTTCTACATACACCCTTCATAATGGTTCAAATGAAATATTTAATTCAGAATTTAAAATTACACATCCTAAATTAGGTGAGATGACTTATACCCTTGGTGAACCGCGAGATTATTTTGTTAGCAACTTATATGGTGTAAAGATGAATAAAGTTATATGAGAATTAATCATCCGTTGTATTTTTATTTAAAAATTAAACTTCGAACATGAAGCTTGTTGACAATAACTTAGAATTTAGTGTTTCGGATATTGTTCGACATTTTAGATCTCCATATTCAGCGTGGGCTACTTGGGCGAACCTTCAACAACCTGGCACGGTATATGTGGAGAATGATATGATTCAACACTCCTCATTATTAAGGAGGTCTGAAGAAAATGAAGCTGATGCAAAGAGATACTTAATCAACAAATTTGATAAAGTAAAAAACATATCAAATCCTTTAAATAGTCTTGAAGAAAGTACAAACTTGATTCACGAGAAAGTAGATGTAATTGTTCAGCCGACATTAAAAAGGGATCAATTTAGTGGTCGTGCTGACTTCATAATATTTAATGAAGATATACATATGTATGAAGTTATGGATGCAAAGTTAGCAAAACAAGTAAAACCTGAGTTTCTGCTTCAAGTATGTGGTTATACATGGATGTTAGAGGAGTTTAATAACGGCATACCTGAGAGTGGCTACTTTTTTCTTGGAGATGAAAGAAGTGAGAAATTTAAAATTGAAGAATATTACAGATTTTTTATAGATTTAAAGGATGAATTTTTAGAGACTGTAAATAACTACTCTCTTGATGAAGGCCCTAAACCAAGAAAATGGGAAGTTTTTGAAGAATTTAGTGATGCTGCAGATAAGTTTTGGAAAGAAAATAAATCATTAGAGCTGATTGCTGACATTTCTAGTAGGCAGATTCAAGTATTAGAAAAAGAAGGTATAAATTCTATTATTCAAGTTCCCGAAATTTCTGAAAAGAGTTTTCCAAAATTAGCAACGGAGTCTCTAGAAAAAATTAAAAGACAGGCTTCAGCACAATTAAGATCGACAGAAGAAAACACTCATATTGAACTCCTTAACGGTGACGAATCTATTTATTTTTTGCATAAGCTACTTCCTGAGGAGTCTGAAGGAGATGTCTATTTTGATTTGGAAGGGTTTCCATTTTTTGATTTTAGAAAAAGTGATACTCTCGAATACTTGTATGGAATAGCTTATAAAGATACGGAAGGTCATTTAACTTTTAAAGGTGACCTGTGGGCAGAGGATGAGTATGAAGAAAGAATAATATTTAATAAGTTTGTCGAATGGATGCAAAAAAGAATTACAAAGTATCCTGATTTAAAAATCTATCATTATGCTCATTATGAAATTACATCTCTGAGAAACTCTGCAAAAAAATTTGCAAGTTTTGAAGATGTAATTGAAGATTGGGTATATACAGGTAGATTTGTTGACTTATACCAAGTTGTACGAAAATGTTTATTAATTGGAAAAGATTCTTACAGCCTAAAAAGAGTTGAAGAGGTAGCAGGATTTAATAGAGAGCTAGACTTAAAGTCTGGTTTTGATTCTATTTTTTACTTTGAAAAATATCTTGATACAAAAGATCCTGAACTAAAAAAAGAAATACTTACTTACAATAAAGATGATTGTTTTGCTACTGAAGTGGTTTGTAATTGGTTGAGGAATTTTAAGCGAACCTATCCTTATGAAATTGAATTTATTGAAGAAGATTTTGAAAAAACAAGAGAAGAGTTAAAAGATTTTATAATAAGAAATCCTAATCTTACAGCTCAAGAGTATGCTGATCTGCTTGATGTGAAGACAAATTATATAAAAGAACTTTTAAAAGAAATAGAAATATTTGAAATTCAAGAAGAAATTAACAATATTAGTACTACAAACATTACACAAGATCATAAAGATTTTCTTTCAACAATGCTTGGCTATTACAAAAGAGAAAAGCGTGTTGACCTTTGGAATAAATATAATTTGAAGATTATGGCTTTAGAAGATAAAGTGAACAATCCAAACGCATTTGGCGTACTTAGTTTGGAATCAAAAGAAGTGGACGAAAAAGGTAAAAATTTACTTACTTTCGTGTGTCATGACAAAACATTTAAGAAGTTGGAAAAAAATGATGAGGTTGTCATACAACACCTATCAACAGAAGAACATTTACCTCAAGAAGTTAACTACCGAGTAAGAGAAGTGATTGATAAGTTTGACGGACTTGTCACTATGAAATTAATAGAAAATTACCGTGAAGAAAACTCTTTTGAAATTGTTGACTATGATTCTTGTTCAGGATATGTAAATCCTACTCCAGTAAAACTCAGGAATGTTTCAGATAGTCCATATAATGCTTTGAAAAAAATTTGCTTAGATTTCATTGAAAATGGTTATCTTTCACCACTGATTAAAAACATATTAGATTCTCAATCTCAAGTAGATTTCAAATCATTTGAAAAGGTAAATGATGCATCTAAAAAGGTTTTTGAAATTGCGAAAAATATGGATGGAACTTTTATGCCTATCCAGGGTCCTCCAGGTACTGGTAAGTCTACGATGCTAGGAGAAGTAATAGCAAAACTTAGTAAAGAAGGACACAAGGTTGGAATTGTTGCATACAGTTATCCAGCTGTATTAAATTTAGTTAAAAAAGTTTTACCTCACTTAAATTCTGAATCTGTAATTTTTCTTGGGGCTAATGGGGACATTAAAGAAGAAATAGAACAAATTGATGGTATTGAAATCCCTAAAAGAGAAGAGCATGCAATTGGTGAAAAGATAATTGCCACATCAACAAATAAAATTTGCCACAGTAGGTATTGGGATTATTTTGACTACTTGATAATTGATGAAGTAGGACAGGTTCCTTTAGTTACTACACTAGCAACATCTTTATCTACTAAAAATTTGATATTAGTAGGTGATCCTAAACAGTTACCTCAAGTAAAGAAGGGTATGCAGCCAAATAAAAATGATTTTTCTACACTGCAATATCTAATTGGTGAAAAAAATGTAGTTTCTGAAGATAAAGGTATTTTCCTTGACACAACTTACAGACTTCACCCCGAAATAAATGATTTTGTTTCTAGCTTTTTTTATGACAAGCTTTTAAAGGTTGATAAGAAGAACGAAAAACGATTTCTATCACATACAGATAACAAGCTTAAAAAGTCTGGGGTTCAGTTTGTAGAAGTAAAACATTCGGGAAATATACTCGCAAGTCTTGAAGAAATCGATGAAATCAAAAGCCTGGTTGACGAACTAACCAATTCTAAATTAATTGATGGAGATACTGAGAGAAACCTAACAAAGGAAGATATTTTAATTGTTGCGCCTTACAACCTTCAGGTTTACGAATTAAAGAAGAAACTCGGAGACGAGTATAGAATCGGCACAATTGATAAATTCCAAGGTCAAGAGGCACCAGTAGTTATAGTTTCTTTTGCAGCATCTAGTAGTGAGGATGCACCTCGGGGAATTGAATTTATCTTAAACTTTAATAGGATTAATGTAGCTATATCAAGAGCTCAGTGTTTAAGCTTGATTGTTGGGTCTCCAGACCTAACAAATCTTTTTTACCAAAATGTTCAGTCTATAAAGTTAACAAATCTTCATAGACTTCTTATGAACTCCAATTAGCTAGTGCTTTTACTTCTTTATCTCCAATTATAATTAATAAACTCGTTGCTCTAGACATCCCAACATAAATAAGGCTTTTAATATCCGTTGTTGTTTCGGACTCCAAACTTTCAGCGCTGGGCAAAATCATAACAACTACCTCACTTTCTAAACCTTTAAACTTATGAATACTCTCAATCTTCACCTCTTTAATTCCACCAATTTTTAGATTGGGTTTGTATGGAGCCTGCTCTACTTCTTCTAGATATCGACTGTGGGGTATGAGAATTTGTACCTGTGAAGCATGATATTTTTCAGCTTCAAATAAACCAGTTAATACCTGAACTAATACATTTAGGCCTTCATCCCAGCCTTTGTTTTTTAGCTGTAAAAACTGCGGGTCTAATCCAGATATAGCAGATGCGCTATATTCATCTTCATATACTTTTAGTACTTGTTCAGAAATCTCTTTTGTACTTCTCAGATATTTTGTTAATGGAAATGTTGTCCATGATTTATTAATTAGTTCGGGAAGCTCCCAATTAGTATGGGTTATAGCCTGTCTTGTGTCATAAAATAAAAACCATTTTTTATTTTCTGTTAACAAATCAAAAGTTGGCCAAAATAAAGAAGAATAATCTTGAGCCTCATCAATGATTAAAACATCGAATGAAGTATCAAACTTTTCAAAGTTATCGTTCATAATTTCAGAAATTATCGGTGCAGCATCAGATGGTGTTAAATTAGAAGTTCCAACATCTTTTAAATTAATATTGATTTTTGCAAACAATCCAAACAATGAATAGACCTCAATTAATGGGTTATCAGATAATAAATCACTTAGAAAACGACTTAGGTTCTGGTTATAGCAAAGAAATAATACTTTTTCTCCTTTTTCAGCAGCTTGCCTAGCAGCCTCAACAGCAAGTACTGTTTTTCCTGAACCGGCAGGTCCTTTTACTGCAACATGAGAGTTGTTGTCTAGAATTGCATTTAAGATTACTTTTTGTTCTTCTGTTGACGCCATCATCTGATCCATTAGGTTTTTAGTTAAGCCTCTAAGTGGTGCTGTATTAACATTTGGTAAAACAACTTCTTTAAACTTTTCTTGAATACCCTTGAAACTTCCAAAATCTTTCTGTGGAATATTTTCTTTGAAGTAACCTGCTACATCATTTAAATCATTTTGTGTAAGTGTGTTACTTTTTGATGCTTTCATTCCTAAATTTTGAAAGTCAGGAAGAAAAGGGAAAACTACTAAAGTATGAATTGATGTAGAAATTTTTCTCATGTCTTTTTCGTCTTTGATAATTGGTTTCATTTCTTCAATATTTTGAAACAAAAATTGATTTAAATTACCTCTTGCATCTTCGATTTGTGTATACGGATCTTTTGTTTTTTTATCACCTCGAAACCAAGTTCCATCTTTGCATACAACACCGTGACCTTTTACTTCTATTAAAACAATTCCAAAGTAAGGGTGTGTAAGGATAAAATCTATCTCACCTCTGCTGATTCTTTCATATAGAAGAATATGTTGTTGCATATTTGCATATACATGCCAACTATCACTCAAAGTCATTAGTTTTTCATAAACATATTTCTCAGATGAATTAACTAATTTAGGTTCTTTGGGATAAGAAATTGCCATAAAATCACTTTAAAGCTTTGAATAATATTTTCCAGTAAAAATAAAGAGGCCCTAAGGCCTCTCTATATTATCAAAAAGAAAGGAAAACCTTTCTCAAGATCATTATAAGTACACAAAAAGAGCTAAATGTAACAAAACTTGGTTTCTAGAGTCTAAGTTATGTACGAGGTTTGATTTTGGAATCAAAGTCTGGTATAATGTATCAACTGGTTTAAAAGCCGGTTTTTTTATTTTAATGCCCTAAATCTAGGGTTTTTTTATTTTAAGGAGGAATTATGACTAACTAGTTATTGGAAAAACAAACTAAAGAAAAAATTATCAAAAAGAAAGGAAAATCATGAGGATAAATGATTTAACTCAATTTCAGATTGAGGCAGTAGAAAATAGAGAGAATTTCTTATCTAAATTTCGTAAAAAAGGAATTTCTAATGCTGAAAAGCTTAAAGAAATTAAAACGAAGCTTTATTTAGGAGATTTTAGAGGTAGAAAAGTAAACTTTTATGTTACTTTCTCACCAAACAATATTGAGTGTAAGTCAAATATTGACTTAGAGACAATAGGAAGAAATTTTGGTGAGCTGAACACTTATCAAAATGGTAGGATTAAGTCTTTTATTGGAAACTACCCTACTACTCGTAAAGGGGGTTCAAATATTACACAAATAACTTTGGCGTATTTGATGGCATTTTCTCATATATGCACATACAAAAAAGTTGGGTATGTTAATGATCGTCCGAGTAAGGAACTTGTAAGAGAGCTCATGTATCTTACAATGCCAGAAGCTGAAACAAGTGAGAACTCCAAAATGTATGGAGTTACTTGGTATACAGTAATTAAAGCATGGAATCTAGAACCCAGTGAAGATTACCACTTATATAAAAGATACTTCAATGGTTGTGTAGATACAAACTTGAAGAATATGAAAGAAGTAACGAGTCCCAAAGAAAATAGAAGGGCTTCATAAACTAATTGCAGGCAGGTTTTTCGTTGGCTTGCCTGCAATTTTCAAAGTAAAATTGTGAATGTAAAGGAGAATTAATGTTTTGTGAAGAATGCAACATGCTAATTCATGATGGTGAAGTTTCATGGGTAACGATATATGGTGATGAAATACCTTTTTGCCCGATACATAGGGAAAATTTAACTGAAGTTGGATGAAAATAAAGTTTATAAAGCTGTAAAAAATATATTTGAAAATATAAATAAATTAAAAGAATTAGATAGTTCATTTACATGGGAAAATCTTACAGGTGATTTTGGAGAATACATTGGCATAAATGAATTTAACTTAATAAAAGCTGATAGAGGCACAAAAGGGTATGATGCTTTAACTATTGAAAATAAAAAAGTTCAAATTAAAGCTATAAAAACAGGAACTCAGATTAAATTTCACCTAGAAGATGAAGTAGAGCTACTGCTTGTACTTCGAATTTTTGATGATGCAACATGGGAAGTTATTTACTATGGTAGTTTTGACAAAGCAAAAGAGTTAAAAAACTTTTCGAAACGCAGTAATAGATACACAATAAATGCAAATAAGCTAAAAAATTTATATAAAGAGATAGGTGATAATAAATGAATAATTTAATAATGTTAATATTTGGTTTTTCAACGCTTATTCAATTTCAACTTGAGATTCCAGAGTTTATACCTGCTCAGTCAAATGTGATTTGTGAAGAAATGAATGATTCCAATTTTGACCCAAACTGTCAGCATGAAGATTACGATATCTTTCGAAGTTGGTGCTTAGGCAATCGTTGTGATGACCATGCAGTAAAAGGATATGTTAAAGAGATTGCTGAAGATGGGACCATTACTTGGTATAGTACACAGGAACAAATTGATTTAGATATTAATTCCCTTGAACCATGGCAGATTATCAGGTACACGCAAGAAGAATTAAGCGATCTCAATATTATGCCTGAAGACTGTACACATGAAAGTGAAGTTGATGGAACCTGTGGATATGGATTGTTTCCACCAGAACCCTAATTGACAATTTGCCTTTCGTCCCTTAAGCCACTTTTTTAACTATACATTATTTAATTTAAAGAAGTCGAAAAAGTCACTAAAAAGTCACCAGAGAGGAAAGATTTCGCTAAAAAATCTCTTTTACCAGACTGAATTTATTGGGCCTATAGCTCAGCCTGGTTAGAGCGCATCCCTGATAAGGATGAGGTCGTTAGTTCAAATCTAACTAGGCCCACAAAAAGAGAA
>Ga0213859_10001026_pt1 | contig 12636 bp, 10 predicted proteins | sample PICome_2_FD_160133 | JGI IMG/M metagenome (GOLD analysis project Ga0213859, IMG submission 160133) | Coastal seawater microbial communities near Pivers Island, North Carolina, United States - PICO304 | ecosystem: Environmental > Aquatic > Marine > Coastal | place: USA: North Carolina... | reverse complement strand
CTATGTTTACTTCATAATCGATGTTGTATCTATCGACAAAAGAGGGTAGTGTTTCAATCCCATCTATCGTTACATCGATGACGTGGAAGACGCCATTGAAGTTGGATGGAGGTTTTGGAGGTTTTGGAGGTTTCGAGGTTTGATTTGGAGGTTTTCAACGTTTTCGAGGTATGATTTGGAGGTTTTCAACGTTTTCGAGGTTTGCCATAAAATCATTTATCCATATAACAAACATGGCTCCACCAATATATCTCATTAATACTATATCGTTCATTACAAACCTCATCAAAGAGGGAAAAGTAGTTGAAGCAAATACAATATTAGATTTAAATATCAATCAATTGGAAAAACTTGTTGATCAAACAGAGTCAGAGATTGGTCAACATATTGCCGCAGATCTACGTGAATTCGAGTCACTATCTGGAGACAAGAAGTCGAAGAGGAATCATTTTTGTAACAGGTGGAGAAATTTCAGAGTGCGTTATGTTCTACATTTCTTATTGATTATTTCCGTATGTTATCACAATTGAATGATTCCATTCTTACCTTATGATTTCTTTATGCCTTCGACGTAGCATCGAATCAAGGAACAAGTCCAGGAACAGATCATGAATACCCATAATCAACATCAGTATCAAACACCCTCGAAAGAATCAGCTCAGTATGATTCTTTCGAGAGTACAAACTTCATTGGTATGGACTCTGCCCAGATTGTACGCCCTCTTCAAACAAACTTCACCATTTCAACAAATCCTCGATTACAATCACCTCCTTTTCACATGTCCCAGATGTCCCAACTGACTACCCCGTCGCATTTTCATGGCTATGGGCACCAGTCATCCTCTGTTCAGTTACAACCATATTCAGATGGTAACTCTGAGCTTGTCCTTGGTTCCATCGCAAGTGACAACAACAAAGAGAATGAGTTTGAGGCTGATATTGTGAAGAAAATTGAAGATCAAGACACCAAAGCACTGATGAATTATGTCCATCCTCAGGGATATGAAATTTATTCGAACTTTTTCAATAAACCTCGAGATATCAATACACGAATGAACCACATGAAAGTTGCCAGTGAGTTGGAAATGCCTGAAAGTTATGATAATAAGATTAAGCGTGCTACTGGTATTGATCGGTTCGAGAAAGGTAGGAGGAAGATTGATACGATGGTGGAGTTTAAGGACAACTGGAACGAGTTTATCAAGAAAGACCTAGTGAGAGTAGAAAACTATTGCAAGAGGCAGTTGGAATCAAGCATCCAACGTCAAGCCTCAATCAATAGGGAGGTAGAAAATGACAAAAAGAGGTTAGAGCTTGTTCAAGACTTCAACTCAGAACAGCTACATGAGTATGATGATGCAGAAGAATGGTGTGGGTATCAAAAGTTTTGGAAAGAAACCCTCCATGGTCCCAGCGCAGAGTCGGCTTCAGATATCAATTATTTTGGACCTTTCACTCCCAATTTACCTTTTGAGGGAGCTACTCCTCATCCTGCTGTTGATGACAATAATAACTAATTACACTTATTGCACTGAAATCATTGGTATCCTAATGCTACGAATATGGTTTTTGATGACAATACCAGGAGGATACTGTTAACAATGACAAACACCAATAAATGGTAATAATAAGTGATAACATACATAAATATTACGTTTTTCCGTAATGCAATTTCGTCATTCGATCACTTTTGTCTCTATATACTATACTAGCAAAAGAGCTGCAGCTTTGGATGCTGCTAGTTTTGCATTTTAATGTGTCATGGAAAATGGAAATATATTCCATAGATCAATACTTCTGTTGTGGAGGGTAAGTCGAGTCCAATATTCTAGTTCAATGAACAATAAACTTGTGAAAGTTAAATACATAATATGATTAATATTTTTTATAATATAGGTATTGTCCCTAACGTGTACTAAAAGTATGCAGCAAGTATGATATAATGATGTAGAATAATTTTGCAACAAAACGCTTATCCTTTATCATAAACAATCAACAAACCAGTAACAGGCTCCTCTTTCATTTTCTCATTACTTCTCAACATTTTACTGAGTCACTTCCCTTACTTTCGTTACAATTTATTCCTCAGGTTTCCCTTCTTCAATATATTCATAGTAAACAGTTAAACCAACATAGTGTGTTATTTTGGAATCTGTGCTTAATGGATATAAGTTAATAAAGTTTCGGAACATTCGACCTTGTCGATCATAGTTGATGAATACTGTAGATGTTGGGCGTTGATATTGCACATGATTCAATACTTTTTGTATTGATCTCGCTTCGGTTTTTTCTCCTTGTAGTATCTTACATGACATTTTGTCAACAACTTCTTCTGCTTTCCACATTGTCATTTCTTCCCACGCAGGATTGACTCGAGTGATGGTGTATGGTCTCTCCGCGAGTGTCATTACCATGGGTACTTTTTCAAATGGTGCAGTACATGTTTGGACAGTGTTAGGTACCATTGCAAAAGTCGAGGCCCCAGAGCTTTGTTTGAGCTGTAACATGAATGCCATGACATCAAACATAAGTTCTAATGCAACAATTTTATGAGCACTATTGAAGCGAGCACATAGCATACCCGACTTTCCAATTTCTCTCTTGGCTCCTAAACTAACAGCATTCATGGTGGACATACTCCATCGAGCCATCATCTGATTACTTGACACAACAGCCTCTTCTGCAATCAAAGTGTATCGGAACTCAACAGTACCATTAGGATACTTCGATCTATCAACAAGTGAATTCAACAGTACATGCAAAGATGCAGTATCAGAAATCATCCCATCAATACCTAAGATATTGCGCTGACATTTAGAGATCTGAACTTCACTTGCAGGAAATGAGCGATAAGGTGTCACAGGCATGAGACACATAAAACTTTCATCCAAGATAGAAGACCAAATAGAACGTCGTTCCTCATAGGTAGATCTCAATGCGAAAAAGCTTAAAAGAACATCGGTACGTGTTTTCTGCATCTCCAAAAGGTGTGACGCAGCATTTGCTCGCTCTGAAACAAGTGTATCACGTTCTCTACAAAGCTCATCAAGAGTGGACTTGAGAGATTCAAGGTATGCCTTTTTCCTGGCTCTTGTATTTCTTGCATGTTCTCTATTGCGTACTCGATTAGCTTGGGCCTTTTCTTCTTCTGTCATCTGATCTTCTGTTTTGACAATGTCATCACTATAGGACAATGAATCAAAAAGATTATCATCTACATCGAATTCTTCTTTTCCACTTTCAACCTTTGCATGTGAATGTCTTGAATTAGAAGAAATCGATGAAATCGAAGAATTTTTATTAGTCAACGAATTCTTATTACCCGTAGCGCCAGAAACAGCTGAACTCCCATTATTATTTGTACGTTGTTTCTTATTTCCAGTTGATAATGCAGTTCCAGTACGAGTAGTACGATGTGATATATGATGTTCACCATCAGTGTCACTTGAGGAGACAACAGGAGTTTTAGTCTTCTTATTCATGTTCATCGTCGTTGTCATCGGCTGTCTTGAAGAATGGTCATCATTGTCTAATAGTCTCTTTTTGGATGAAGTATTATTATTATTATTCGATTTGGATACTTTATTTCTACCATTATTTAGACCTTTTTGTGTTTGTTTCGTTTGTTGCTTTACACCTATTGTTGATTTTTGTAAATGCTGGTCTGCAATGGTAGGATCTAATTGATTAGGATTCGAACGTGATTGATATAAGTTATTATCATTACTACTGTTGATTTTATTATCATTATTATTGTTGTTGGAATCGGATTGATCTTGAGAGACTAAAGGTGACGATCGTTGTTGGTGATTATGTTGATGTTGGGATGTAGATCCCATTTGTAGTTGATATTGCTGCTGTTGCTGTTGTTGAAGATGCTGAGGAGGAAGCATATAATTTCCTTGATTATATAACTGTTGCTGTAACAATTGTAACTTTTGAAATTGATCTTGTGCTAAATCGGGATTGACAAGATGTGGATGTAAGGAATTGATAAGTTGATGTATATGTTGTTGTTGGTTTTGTTGGTTTTGTTGTGTTGCAGTATTGGAATTACGAGTATCATTGTTATTTGTTTGAGCAACAGATGAAGATGGATCTGATGCGGATGTATTACTACTTGTAGAATTCATTTGTTGCAAACTAAGAAGTTTGGGTAAAATAGAAATTTGGTTTCCATAAGGATACTGTTGCTGCTGCTGTTGTAGTGTTTGTTGTTGTTGTTGCTGCTGCTGCTGCTGTATGGCAGTAGTAGTAGATGTAGATCGAGTAGTACTACTAGTATTCCATTGTGTTGCTGTTGATTGGAATGCATGACCCTGTTGCTGTTGCAAAAGTCCTCCACTACCCGGTTGAGTAGCACTCGCATTACTACTACTAGTAGTTGTAGTGTCATAATGAAATGGAATATTTCCAAAGTTATACAAAGATGAAGCAGAGTTGATATTCACAGATGGATTGGTTGCTGCTGCTGTTGCTGCTGCTGTTGCTGCTGCTGAAGCTAGCTGATTTGCAAGTTCATTGACAAAGTTTTGTGCGGAAAGGTGGGTATGAGATTGAGGCAAGGAGGTGGAGGAGGCCGTCGATTGATGGTGCTGTGAATTATGAACATTTGCCGTGGCGGATGGTTTGCGACTACTATCGTCTAATCCATGTCCACTATTATTAGCACTACTATTATGATTACTGCCCATTGCGGTAGTAGTAGTAGCAGTAGCAGTAGTAGCAGTAGTATTTCCAATCGCGGGCGTTCCTCTACCTCCAGTACTTGAACCGCCATTATCATCCATATCCCAGAAGAAAAGCGGAAAGTCCACATCTTCCCCATTTGCGTAAAGAGCTGTGTCACTGTCAGTATTAAGATCGTTTACAACATTGTCGTCAACTCCGAAGCTATCGTATTTGGCGAAGAGACGATTGAGGGTATTGATATTGTTCATATTTTCTTGTTGTTGTTGCTGTTGCTGTTGCGTTAGGATAGGTCGACTACCTCCCCCTTCTTTGGTATTATTACTATTATTACTATTATGATCATGATTACTAGTACCAGTAGTAGTATCAGATACAGCGGAAGAAGAGGCAATGGCAGAGACTGCATTCGTGTTTGTTTCTGTGTCTATTGTTGCTGCTGCGGACTCATCGTTGTTGTGTGAAGAAGACGAAGTCTCATTACGGCTACGACTGCCACTTGAACTTTGTATCGAACTACTATTGTCGTTGATGATTGTACTTGAGGGCATTTTGATTGATTTCGTATTACGACGAAGATATCATTGATTCAGGAAAAAGGAGATGATGATACTATGATGTGTAGAAAGAAGGAAAAAACAAAACAAAAAGAAAGCAAAAAAAGACACCCATTCTTTTGTGTCTCTGTTAGATACCAGGTATCTATCATCTGTTGATGTTTGTTCTTTGTTCCTGCTAAGAGTAGTACTTTATGCATAAAATCAATGAGAAGTTTGTACGTATTTACTTAAGGCACAAATCACGATTCGATGTCGTAGCTGCAGTGTTTCTATTTGACTTGCATCAGAATGACGATTGATTGATGTGAAAGAGAGAAAAAGAGAAACGAAGAGAAAGGGGAGAGGGAAAAGCAACAAACAACAAACACGTGTTTGTAATTTTCATCACATCTCTCTCTTCTATTATACAACAACAACAACCACAACCACAACAACAACAATAATAATAATATGAATCCTCGACTACAATGACATTGGAAAGCAATACAGCAAATACAAGTACTACAAGTACTAAAAGTACTGCAACCACTAGTAGTTGCAATGACAATGATAACGTCACCATGAATACGAGTAACAACAATAACACATGCCCAATTTGCAACTCAGAATACCAAATCCAAGACTCAACCTATCCTCTCCTTTGTCAAACCCAACAATGTCATTTTAACATGTGTGTCGAATGTATACAAAATTTACTTTCTTCTACGTATTCTACTATAGCAAAGCCTCTTTCAGCATCCGATGGGAATACGTATACTTTGAATCTTAAATGTCCTAGTTGTAGAGGTGACTTTAGTATTAAGTTAGAAGATGTGTTATTATTACGTGAATCTGTTTCGGGTAAGTATTATGTTAATCATATACATTTGAAAGAAGTTCAGGATTCAGAATTGTCAGCTGCTCAGTTGAGATTGAAGTACGATCAAGATAAATGGAATGATATCCAAGGTGCATTACAAAGATATGAACATGAGCAACAATGTACTACGAGTGATGCTGCTACTCCTAGTGCTACAACACGTAATGATAATGATGATCATAAAATTGATAATAAAGATAATGATGATAATGATAATTGTACAAGCAATACTATAAATAATAACAACAAAATGGAATACATTGATTCCATGTTATTCTATGGTCTTGCTAATTCCATGACGATGGATGAACGTATATTTGTCAAAGAACTCATGACTAGTGGGTCTATCACCAAAATTGTTCAAGCTACATATATATTGGCAAGTATTGTAGATATGAATAGGAATAGAGGTGGAACACCTTCTATGAGGATGACAATAGTTGATAATAATAATAATAATAATAATAATAATATAGGACAATTGGATAGTATAGCTCCAGGGGTTTCACCAACATCAACAAGACCATCATCAGCACCACTACCAACAGTAGCAACAACAAATACTTCACCTACAACTACATTAAGGAAGAATAATAACAATCATTATCAACCAAAATACAGGTCATATCAAGAAAAAATAAATACTCAACGTGTAAAATCATCCAAAGCAATGGCTGCTACTGTATGTATGCCATTATCAATCCAAAGCCCATCTGAATTACAAATTAATACACAGAATAGAGAACGATGGAAACGTTTATATCCTATACCTTGTCGGATGCCAAGAGCTATTACATTAAAAATGAATTTTGATTTATATTCTCGTTGGAGTCCACTTACGTTCATGGATGATGAAGAATCATTTCTTAATTTGAGACAACATGTGTTTTATGATTATAAAAACGGACAAAATGTTAATAAGAATGAAATCAAGGATGTTAGGAGTAACCTTGTACGTGATGCATTTCAAGAATTAAAGAAAGGCTTTGCTGGTAAAAAGATTATTAAGAAAGATCCTATTAATTCTACTGGAGTTGAAAATATATTGGCTACAATTAATGATGATGACTTTCAAGATGAAGCACCTAGTATTATCATCCCTTGGAGAAGAGTTGTAGTTGCATCTGCTAAGGGTGAAGTATTACGATCAGGATTAAGAGTAGGTGATGTTATTACTCATATTGATGGAGAGCTATTTGATGGTAATACTGCAAAATTGAAGGTCCTTCTGTCACAGAAATTTTATAGTCCAGACGAAGGTGATAATGTTTGTCAAATTGTTGTGAATGCAGAAGTTGGTGTAGCTGAAGCATTACGTATTCGAAATGTAGTAGCTAAGAGTAGAAGTGAAATATTGGAGTAAGGAATGTTATATGTAGATTTAGATTCAAGAGTTAGCGTCTTTGATAAATTCAAAGTTAAATTCTAAAATTCGGTATCAACATTATTTTTCCATTCTTCTTCCAATTTGGTTTGTGACTCAATAAACGCAAATAGCGTTTCTTTATTATGTATTGTGAAACGTCGTTTGGCTTTGGATATTGGTTGCATTGGAATATATTGATCGTCTGAGAGTGGAACTTTAGATGAATTTGACCAATTACCTCCCTCTAGAACTATTGGTTTTAATACCTTTTTCTTACTGCTATCATCATTGCAGTTGGGGACTAATGTACTTGTATTGATATCATTATCATTATTTTTTTCATTCGTGATTGTTTGTTTCATCATGGTATTGTTATTATGATGTGATCCACTTTGATAATAAACATGGAAACAATCCAGTCCAAAAGCCCGTCTCAAAAGAAGAATGGGCATTCTAGGACCCGAAACATTTGTTAATGGTCCAAACTTGAAGTCATGACACAATGGAAACAATTCATTATTCCTATAAACCTCTTTTGGCCACATTTCAATAGCTTTTCTTTCATTAAAATGCCAGAAGTTACGTAAAGGTAATATTTCACCTTGTGCAAATGCACTTTGTTCAATATTCATTTTGATATTCTTTATGTACTCTTCACTTTGTGGCATTCCATTCTTTTTCATTTTTATAACCTCGATCAAATCATCCATATGATTATATTGTCGCAGAGTAAATATGTCAACAAAGACATTACTCATCCTTTTCGGTCTAACTTTATCTCCACCTTCCCATGGTCTTTTAGAATAAAAATACTCCTTACCCAGCAGTGTAGATAATTGTGTAGATAATTTTCTATATTGTTCTCCATTAGGTCCATCAATGATCGTAACATCAATGTCATCATCACAGAATAAAATTGAATGCTGTCGAACAGCACCAAGGAGAGATCCTCCAGTTAAAATATATGGAATGTTGAGTATAGAGAGTGCATTTATGATAGACTCTAATGTTTCATAGAGGGCATCGATTTGTTTTCTACTTAATATGGTTGGAGTTGGACCCTGACTTATCGTCAACGTGGATGACATTGTGATTGTGGTGATAAGTATTGCTACTTACAAAAAAATAATGCAAAAAAAAGCATATTCGTGCATCCGTGCAGATCTTTGTTTCATTTTTATGTGGTATGGATTTGTTTTCAACTTTAACAACAACAACAATAATAATATTTATGCAACACAACACCGTATTATGTACCGTTTCTATCTACAATATTATTATAATAGATGTGTAAGTAGTAATAATATTATTTTTATCAATCTAGATATCTTTGACAAAGAATGATACTTAAGTAGGAATAAAATATGAAATAATTTTTAAAATTCCTTATAAACAATATATCTATTGTCTTTCAAAACCATAATAATGATAATAATATTATAATTATTATTATTATTATGATGTATTGATTTTTGAATGTTCTTGTTCTTCTTTTTGTTTTACAAATTCAACCTTTTTTCCATCTCCGAATGAACGAAAACTTTATCATGCGCTACATTTCTTCCTACATCAGCTCTATCACTCTTGATATTCAAAAAATCAGCAAAATCTAAGGATACATCATTTCCAGTCAATGTATCTAACATAGTATTCGAATTAGGGTGCGCATCCATCCCTGGTAATCTGCCTCCGACATTCGAGGCAAGGTTACGTTCAGTGACAAGACGCATGGCAAGTGCGGAACCATATAGACGTCTAATAGCATCAATATCAAGTGATGAATTAGTATTATTTTTTGCTTGTTGAACTCTTTGCATACGATCAATAGGATGAATTTGTACAGCTCCAGCTGCTAAATTATCACAATTAGGACCATCGGTCATCATATCAGCTGGAGAGCGCATGATTGGAATCGAAGTTGAGTTAAGTGAATTCATGGTAGATACTATTGTATGGTGAATCGGTGAATGCGTTGTATATCAATCGTTATTATAATATAATAATAGTTGTCGTTGTCGTCGTTGGCATTGCTTGTGTCTTATTTTTTGTGTTTTGTTGTTTTGGGTTGTAATTTTGACTGTGTTTTATTATCGTACGACGAGATGAACTGCAAAGAAGAGCAGAGAAAAAAATGCTGCTGTTTGCTGTTGTTCAAAAGGGGGCGGACAATATGGGGTGATAATCAACTCTCTGAATAAAACTTGAGCAACATTGACAAAAAAAATAATTGACATTCTTTATTATTTGCTCACAAAATCACCACAAAAAAATCACCACGATGACGACGACATCAACATCAACAACGATTACGTTCTTATCATTCATGATCGTCTCTTTTCTTCTGTCATTTTCTTCGTCTCATCAAAGTTTTCGTTCTTTGTTTATAATTTCTGTGGATGCATTATTATCATCTTCTAAAGCGACGACGAAATCCATCTTTCAACGACGACATCATCATTATCATTATTATAATGTTCGTAATAAAGGTGTATTGGCATTCCAATCTAATCATAATAAAAATGAATACCATTCATCATCTACAGAACTAAACAATGTCGTAAAATCAAAATCTGATCATTCTTATGATGAAAATAAAAATAATATATTATTATCATCAACACATCCCTACATCAACGAAATACAAATTGCACTCTCTGCTATTCGAAAGGCATCTCGTATTACATCATATTTACAACCAATGACGACTAATGATAGTATTTTAGGTGTTAACAAAAAAGATGCTAGTCCTGTTACTATTGGTGATTTTGCTGTACAAGCTTTAGTTTTGAAGTTATTACAACAACATTTTGAAAAGGATATTTTTGTAGCGGAAGAATCAAGTTTGAATTTATATATGGATACTGATAGTAGTAATGATGATAATGATGATAATAATAATGAACTATCATTGGAAATTTTAAATGTCATGAAAGAATGTGGTTTTGATGATATTATTCATTCTATAGATGAATTAAAAAGGAGTATTGACATTGGACAAACATATGATACACAAAGTGGGAAGATTATGATTACAAAGGATGATGATGCAACGTCTACTACTGTACGAAGAATTTGGTGCTTAGATCCTATTGATGGGACAAGAGGTTTTTTAAGAGGGAAAAAAGAAGGTGGACAATATTGTATAGCATTGGCTTTGATTGAGGTATGTTTCGTGTTATTGTCATTGTTATTTTTTGACGTTTTCAAATCTAGCTGTTTTTATTATCATCTAACCTATCTTGTATGCATAGGATGGAACACCTGTTGTAGGAATTCTTGCATGTCCCAATCTTCCTGTTTCGTCTTCAGATCATAACTATGCCTGGTCTAATGGAGAAACATCTGAGAATAATATTAATTCTAGAGGATGTGTCATTGTTTCAAGTAAAAATGGTGGTTGTTACCAACTTCCATTGTATCCTCCTCCTTCTCAAAATAATAATACTAACGATAATGATAATGATATATCTACATTAGGATGTCAACGAATACATGTTACTGAAAATAATGGTAATGGTAACATACCGTTGTCCCAGGCACGATTTTGTATTGGAGTTGAAAAGTATAGTGATCCTGATGGTAGAATATCTTCTATTGCAAAATCAATTCATGGAGAATTGAATAATGATGGTGATATATTATATTCGGTTAGGATGGATAGTCAAGTTAAGTATGGTGTTCTAGCAAGAGGTGGTGCTGAAGTATTCGCTAGATTACCGAAGAAGTCATACGTGGAATGGATTTGGGATCATGCACCAGGTCGAGTTGTGATTGAAGAGGCAGGTGGTATGCAAACTGATACCAATGGTAATGCCATTGATTATGGATTAGGGGCAAAGATGGATAAAGATGTAGATGGAATTATAGCTTCTTCAGGTGGAATATTTCATGATGCATTGGTTAACAGTTTGACAACAGAAAATAAGTAAAGCAATCTGAGTTCATTATTTCAATCACTGTGTTCTATTTGAAATTGTAATCTCCTGTTTTCAGACTCTTCATATCATAACGTTGTCCTTTACCTCTATTTGGATTATGACCACTTTTGTTTTTACCTTTATTCTGTTTTGATCCTCTTTTATCATTATTTGAATTGGAATATGGACTAGGAGCTGTCGGTTTTACTATAGGATTCGGATAGTCAACTCCAAGTCTGCAACTAAATTGATGCTGTTGCTCTTTTGACATTTTCCAAGGTTCATGAACTAAGTTAGTTGGGACATCCTTTAGCTCTGGTATCCAATGTCTCACATATTCTCCTTCTTTATCATAGTCTTTCGATTGTTTGACAATGTTGAAACGATTGAGTCTACCTCCAGTCATTCCAGCAGCAGAACACCAGTTGCCCCAGTTGGAATAAACGTCATAGTCCAACAGTAAGGATTCAAAATGGTCAGCACCATATCTCCAGTCACAATTTAAGTCAATAGCAAGAAAGCTTGCAACATTTTGTCTTCCGCGGTTCGACATGAACCCAGTTGCAGCCAGCTCACGCATGTTTGCATCAACAAGAGGATAACCAGTACGTCCCTCTTTCCATGCTTCAAGTTGTTTCTTTGGTAATCCCCATCTTCTAGAGTTTGGATGAGAGCCATGAGCTTCTTTACCAAGAGTGCCATCTAAGAAAAAGATTGAATTCCCATGTTTGATTGAGAAAAATCGGAAAAAATCTCTCCAAAGTAGTTCAAATACAACCCTATCAATAAAAGTCAAAATTCAGGTAATATTATTGTGAGGTTGAGATGAGAATGAAAACTACAAAAACCTTCTGAAGATAAAATTCAGCTTACCAATAGGTTGACTTATTCACAATTCCGGTTTCCTCTTCATATCGTTTACATTCCTTTGCAACAAAACGAGGAGACAAGCATCCATGTGCAAGCCATGGACTAAACTTTGTACTATAATCTGCGCCTAACATCCCATTTCGTGTGTCAAAGTAAATCTTCAAACGATCTTTATCAAATATATAATCTTGAACTCTAGCTAGGGCTGCAGTTTCACCTCCTTTAAAATTCATTACTCCGCGTTCATCATGTTTAGTCGCAAAGTCTATTTCATCATTGGAATATCCAAGATCTTGTAATGACGGCATATAACTCAGAGAGCAGTTGGGAATGGATTGTTTGCCTTCACCATTTAACACAACTTGAATCTCTTAT
>Ga0213859_10001025_pt1 | contig 12637 bp, 8 predicted proteins | sample PICome_2_FD_160133 | JGI IMG/M metagenome (GOLD analysis project Ga0213859, IMG submission 160133) | Coastal seawater microbial communities near Pivers Island, North Carolina, United States - PICO304 | ecosystem: Environmental > Aquatic > Marine > Coastal | place: USA: North Carolina | collected... | reverse complement strand
GATTAAAATGAGTGGAACCAATGCAGCTAGGATGAGTTCTGGTTTTAGAGGTGAGACTATACACGGTCAAGTCTGTGTTCCTTATTCTGAGATTGAGCAAGACGAGACTATTCCAGACGTTGTAAAAAGAATATTCTTTGAAATGCAATTACCCGAAAATGTACAAAAACAAGTGAAAAATTTTGATTCCGAAATTATACCCACTTGGAAGAAATTGGGAGAAAAACCTCTTGCTAATCAAAATTTTTGGGTTAAATTTGGTGAAGATGTTTATGGTTACGAACCCCAATACGGTATGAGCATTGATCAAGCTGCAGGTGTTTCTATTAAATATTCAATGGTGTTTACAAGTTTAACTAAAGACTCTATGGAAAACCTTCGAAGAATTTGGAGTGATTGTCTCAATGAACATTATGTTGTTGTGATTGATGGTAATAACACCAACCATTCTGACGCAGAGAAGTTTGTTAAAGATATTATTAATCGTATGAAAATTGGTGATATTAAAAAACGTAAATTGATTATTATCACTAATATGATGGGAAGTAGAAGTTTCAGTGTTCCCGAAATACAAGCAACTCTATTCCTTAAAGATGCTGGTGGTGTCCATACGTTTATCCAACAGAGTCAACGAGATAAAACACCACATAAAGATAAAAAAGTTGGTTACACTTTTGACTTTGCTTTTGATCCGAATAAACTTCAAAACACTTCATTAAGTATTGTTCATGAAGCTAAACAAGTTAGTAGGGAAGAAGGTATTTCGATTGTTGATTCTCTTAGATATGTTTTAAACAGTCTTAACCTTATTCGTTTGAATGGGTTTAAGTCTAAATTTGTCAGTGCCGACAATTTACTACAAGAGTGGGAAGATAGTGATAAAATTCTTCCTATTTGTGATGAAGCGGCAGATTATGAAGGAATTTTAAAAGATGATGATGTTTTAAAAATTGTTTGTGATGTGAATCTTGCAAGCACTAAATCCTCTAATAAAAAATTACCGGAAAAAATATCTAAAGGGAAAACATACGGTTACGAAGAAAAAAACAATCAATCAAACACTTCCAATAAAGAAAAAAACAATATTTTAAAAATTGTTAAAGAGTCTATTAAAAATATAAACAGAAGTGCTACAACTGTTTATGATTTTGCTAATGGTGGAAGAACTTTTAGAGAATGTTTGGATATTGTAGAATCGTGTGAAGAAATATCTCTAAATTTTCAAGAGATGTATGGTGTTAGTCCTACAGATGTTAAAAAACTTTTACCGTATCTACAGGAAAATTTTTTAGATATCTGTGTTTTAAATACATCAAAAGAATTTGAAAAATAATATTTGACAATATTGCCAATATGTATTATAATATTAATGTAAGATTAAAAAAGGTGATATAATTATGTCCCAAAAACATTTAGTTAATAAGAATTTAGGAATTCTTGGTGAACCTGACTCACCGATATTATGGAAAAAAATTCTAAGTGTTGAACGAATTAAAACACTTATAGCAAATGGCAATTGTAAGAACATATTAGTTGTAGCTGGGGGTCTTGGGTCTGAAGTTGACGCTTTAGTTGAATTATACGGTGAAGATATTCTCGATAAAATACATTTTAATGATAGATTTAGGAATTATACTAATCGTATAGAACGGAAATGTAAAGCTTTGTATAACCGTTATATTAAAACTTTTTTAGGTAAATTTTTAGATTTGGAGTTTGACGTGAAATTTGATTTAATTATAGGGAACCCTCCATACCAAGACGATACTGATTGTCAAAAATTGTGGAATAAGATTTGTTTAAAGTGTACAGATATGTTAAATGATGATGGAATCATTGCAATGATAACACCACAAACAGTAATTTCTGGAAGCACTTCTTCTATTAAAGCAAAAAAACCCACTTATCAATTACAGGAATGGTTACAGGATAAAGAATTTATTTTATACAGTGATGAAGCTGATAAACATTTTAACGTTGGAATTCCAATTTGTTATTGGATTGCAAAAAATTCAAATTCAATTAATGAAACTGAATTTTCAATTGACGGTGAAGTTTATAATAAACGATACTTAGCTGGAAAAAATGTAGTAGATACTTTAGAAAATTCTATTATTGAATCTGTAACAAATTCAGAAAAACGTCAATATTATCGTTGGGTTAGGACTGACTTTGGTAAAAAAGATAGTTACCGATACAAAGTTAGTGATGAAGAAACTGATGAATTTCGATATCCAGTTATTTGGAATTCTTCAAAATTTAAATATAAGTACACTAATGATAGGGTTAATTGTACTACAAAATTGGCAATGAATAATTATAAGAAATGGGGAATTTCTGAAGATAATTTCATCATAACCGATTTGGATGTAGCACCTTCTTATTTTTCAATTGTCGGTGATCGAGATTATTTAGAAAAGTTGAGAGACCTTTTGACTACTAAAAAAATATTTAAGTTTGTTGGAAATAAATTTTTAAATTCCAAAGGTGTATTTTTATTTGTTCAGAGACAAGGGGTAATTCCGATCTTAGATTTGGACATTGATTGGACAGATGAAATGTTGTATGAAGAATTTGGATTAACTAAAGAACAAATTGATCATATTGAATCTAATGTTGAGTAAAATGAAAGAGCATCTAAGAAACTACCCTGATAAATTTAAAATAGAAAGAGGGTTTGAAAGGGTAAAATCTACAGGCGAAATCTTTACTCCGACTATTTTAGTTCAAAATATATTGAATCAAATTTCAAAAGATATTCTTTTAGACTGTAATAAAAAATATTTAGATCCTAGTTGCGGTGATGGTCAATTTCTTTCCGAAATCCTTATAATTAAGATTGAGAACGGTGTTGAATTTGAACAAGCACTTTCTACTTTATATGGTGTCGATTTAATGCAAGACAATGTAGATTTGTGCCGTGAAAGGTTGTTATGTGGTCGTGAAGATCTCAGACATATTGTTGAAAAAAATATAGTTTGTGCCGATTCTTTGAAGTATCATTTTAGATTTGATGGAACACTCCCATATGATGATGAACCTCAAAGTCAGGATTTATTCAAATTATTAGATGAACAATCTCCATAAACTCTTGACTTTTAGTCTCAAATATACTATAATAGAAATATAGTGAGAGACTAAATAGTTAGTGAGAGTTTTGAAATGAGTTACTGTATAAAAAAATATCTAAAAGAATCTGTTCTTGTTGAAGCAAAAGTAAACAAGAACTTACACCTTGAACACCTTGAAGACAATCCACTCAATTTTGGTTATACTGGAATATCTAAAACAATAGATTTCTTGAATGCCACTATTGGTTTATTGTCTGGTTCCGCAAACAAGAGTGTTGATGTCACTGTCAAATATGATGGTGCTCCTGCTATATTCTGTGGAACTGACCCAGAGGATGGTAAGTTTTTTGTTGGGACTAAATCAGTATTCTCCAAGAATGCGAAACTTGTTAAGCAGGAGTCCGATTTAGACAAATATGGGTTCTCTGGACAACTCAAAGACAAACTATCCATTGCTCTGAAAGAACTCTCTAAACTGGGCATTGAAGGGGTCTTACAGGGTGATATGATGTTCACTTCTGATGACATCTCAAACAAAAAGATAAATGGTGAATCTTACATCACCTTCCAACCAAACACTATCATGTATGCTGTTCCCAGCAATTCTGATCTTGCTTCTAGAATGTTGAAGTCTAAAATTGGGATCATCTTTCACACTACATATTCTGGTGATAAACTGGAAGATATGAAAGCATCTTTTGGTGCTAATGTTTCAAAATTAAACAAAGTCAGTTCAGTTTGGGTTGATGATGCATTTTACAAAGATGTAACTGGATCACTTTTCTCTGCAAAAGAAACTTCTGATTTAGAGAAAAAGATTGCTAAACTTCAAAGAGTTGGTAATGCTATCAGTAAAAAGTCTATGAACAATATTCTTTCTGTTCATGATGAATTGAAAACTTCTGAACTTGGTTCTGGATTGAAAACATATTTCAACTCAAATGTCAGAAGAGGTATTTTGCCAAAGTCTGGTGTTGCTGGTGTTAATGATTTTCTTACCCATTTTGGAAATCATTTTGAAGATAAAGTTATCGCAAAAGTAAAACAAGAGAAGACAAAGAATCAGAAGAGAGAAAGAAAACAACAACTCCTAAATCTCCTAATCAAAGAAAAGGTTGCACTGGCTAACCTATTAGAATTCATGTTATTGACGATAGATTTGAAGAACTCTGTTATAAGAAAGTTAGAAACAGGTGTCAACTCTAAAATGGAAACTTTTGTGGTTGATAGTAATGGTATTCGAGTCACAAAACCAGAAGGATTTGTTGCGATTGATAAACTATCTGGTGGTGCTGTAAAGTTCGTTGATAGACTTGAATTTTCCCAACTTAATTTCACAGTTGATAAGAATTGGTCGAAAGTTTCCTCGTAGTATAAATACCTATAAACTATTAGGAGAATGTCGTGACAGTTTATAGACCCTTTACAGAAAAACTCGGTGGAACAGATCCAGCAACATTTGTTGGGAATGCTGGTGAACTTTTTTACAATGCCGATACTCAACAAGTTTTCATTTCCGATGGTTCAACACCCGGTGGTGTTCCAATTGCTGGTGGTGGGGGTGGATCAACCCCAACTCTAGATCAAGTATTAAGTCAAGGTGCTGAATCTACAACTACGGCAGTAATACCTTTTCTATACCCTGACCAATCAAGTTTTCCCTCAGCTGCAACTTATCACGGTGCAATTGCTCATAGTCATGCAGATGGAGCAATGTATTTTGCTCATAGTGGAGTTTGGAATAAACTTGCAAATGATGGAACTTTAACAGATGGAACAAGCACTTTAACTTTTGATAGTAATAATAGCATTTCAATAGATACTCATATTATACCAGACACTAATGCTGCTTATGATTTAGGTAATGCTGAATACAAAATAAGACACTTATATTTAAGTTCAAATAGTTTATTTATAGGTGACACATCTTTAAGTGAAGAGAATTTTATTAAAAGAGTTGAACTTGGTGACGAACCAGTGCCAAATGCTCCTAATGAACCCGGAAGAAAAGGTGATATTAGGGTTAGTCCTGAGCACCTATATATCTGTGTTGAAGAGAATCAATGGAGAAGGGTTTCTCTAGATCCTACTTGGGTATAATATATGAAAAAAATTGTAATGATATTTGGAAGATTCAATCCACCTACAACAGGACATGAGTTGTTAGTGGATAAGAGTTTCAAGCGTGCCAAGAAAATTGGTGCTGAACATGCAATTTTTACTTCAAAATCTAATGACCCTAAAAAGAATCCACTATCCATAAATGATAAAATCAAGTTTATGAAATTGTCATTTCCAAAACACAAAAACCATATCTATCACCCAGATGTCATAGGCATTAGAACTGCTGCCGAAGTTTTAGAATGGTTAAGTGAAAATGGATATGAAGAAGTCCATTTCATGGTAGGTTCTGATAGAATGGAAACTTTCAGAAAAATGATAAACTCCATGCAGCAAAAAGGATACACAAAATTTAAAAAAATTGTTGTTGTATCTGCTGGGGAAAGAGATCCAGATTCAGATGATGTTTCTGGAATGAGTGCTTCCAAAATGAGAGAGTTTGTTAAAAAAGATGATTTTGATTCATTTCTCAAAGGCACTCCAATGAAATCAAAAGATGCAAGAGAAATGTTTGATAAATTAAATAAGGGTATGAAACTTGATGAGAGTTATATAAATGAAGTTCTAAAACCTTCTGACCCTCTTGAAAAATGGATAAGAGATTTTCTAAAATCTGATGACCCAAGATTTGAAGGTAAATCTAAAAAGAAGAAGATTGAGATGGCAACTGCTGCATATTATTCTGCACAGGAGGAATCTGTAAATTTAGACGAAGTTCTTTCGAAATCTGCAAGAAGAAAGATGTCAATCAGAATGAAACAACAATCTAAAAAACTTGCAAGGAAAAGAGAAATTTCAATGAAAAAGACTGCTTCTCCTGAGGTTATAGAGAGAAGAGCAAGAAAAATGGCTATTGATCATTTGAAGAAAAAGTTGCTCTCTGGAAAAAATATAGATGAACTTTCCCCATCTCAAAGAGAAAGAATTGAAAAAATTATTAAAGATAAAAAAACCTTAATAGATAGTCTTACAAAAAAGTTTATAAAAATAGTAAAACAAAAAGAAAAGGAAAGAAAACAAGGAGATTAAAATGCCAGATATTAAAGATATGGAAGGACCAGTAAAATTCAAAAAGGGTGTTGAATTATATTTTGACCCTAAAAAGGATATGTTCTATGATCCAAAGAAAAAGAAGTATATGTCTGAAAAAGATATCCTTGCTCTTGAAGAAGTTGAACTTGGTCAAGAACTTAATGAAGAACTTCAAACTGACTTTGAAAAGAGTTCATTCCTTAAAGCATATAAGGGTGTGCTCAAAATGGATGGTAAAGAAGTTTGGACCAGTTTACCAGCACAATATAAATCTTCTTCTGATGCAGTAAAGGCAGCAAAACATTTCAAAAGTTTATTAGACAAGCATGGATACAAAATGGTTTCTGGATCATTGGAAGCTTCTGATAAAGCTAAGAAGATGATGGATGACTATGATGAAAAAAATGCCAAATATGGAAAACCTTCAACTACAATGGGTGAAGAAGTTGACCTTTTTGAAAAATCTGAAGAGTATCAAAAGTTCTTTCAATCTGCTTTGAAAAAGTTTGGTATAGACTCACCTGCTGAATTGGATGATAAGAAGAAAAAGGAATTCTTTGACTATGTTGATAAGAATTGGGAAGGTGAGAACGAAGAGGATGAAGAAGAAACTATTGAGGAAGGATGTCATTCAAAACATAAGAAGATAAAAGAGGATGAAGAATTCAAACCTCACATGATGTATGATCCAAAAACTGGAAAAGCATACAAAGCAGAAAAACCAGAGGACCACGAAAGAATGTCCAAGTTAGGATACACTCACGAAAAACCTAAAAAGATTGAAGAACTATCACTTGAAGAAGCAATTGAAGAAGCAAAAGAGTGGAAAGTTGGAGCACCTGTATTCATAGTAATAAGTTATCATACTAACGGAAAACACTCCACCACAGTTCTTAGAACAAAAGAGAAAGCAATGAAGTTTGCAAAAGATGAAGAATATCATGAAGATGATGTAAAAGGAACTGCTGTTCTTGATATGAAAGTTGGAAAGTTTATTGATAAGGAGACTGGAAAACATATCAAGGAAGACGTTGAACTTTCCGAAAAGATGCAAAGTTATGTAAATGCTTGTGGAAAAGACTTCACGACATATTCTCTCAAAGAAGGTAAGAAAGATTACGAAATCTACCATAAAACTTTCACATCTGCTGTTGAAGAAGTAGAGAAGTTTGCTGAGAAGAATGGGTATGAAATAGATTCCGACGAAATGTTCAATAAAGTTGGCACTGGTCCTAAAAAACCTTCTGTTGGAAAAACTAATGAATATCATCTGACACTAATGAAAAATGGTAAAGAAGATAGAAAGAAATTACATTTTCAAGTTTATGGAATGAAAACTCAATACGAACTGAACATGTATATCTCATAGGAAATAAAATGGATCGAATATCACAATATACAAAATATCTTAATAATGGAAAAGAAGATGTTGTGATAGAAGAGGAAGAAATACTCAAACCCTCTGAAATCAAAATATTAGTTCTTACATCTGCAAAGGATGGTGAAGAACCAACTATTAACAGATTAGAAAAGGTTTGTAAAAAGAGAAGTATTGAACTTCACAGGATTTCTTCTGATAAAGCTTATGCATCCAAGAAGAGTGAATCCAAAGAAACCCTAATCATCTATAATTATGATGGTGAGGGTAATTCTATGGAAGTAAACTCTAATGATAATATAGTTTGTATTGCCAGAAGAACTGTTGTGACAAACAGGAATGCTGGAATATTACATAAGATGTTATCTGATCATGGAGTTTTCTGTATCAACTCTCCAAAGAGTGTAAGAACTGCAAGCAATAAGTTTAACGCATATATCAACTTTATTAATAGTGACATCAAAACACCAAGAACTTGTTTAGTGAGTGATGTGAAATACATTGACGATGCTCTTAAAGAAGTCGGTGGAAAGTTCCCTGTGATTCTAAAATTTACAGAAGGTCATGGTGGAAAAGGTGTTATGAAACTTGATTCCAGAGACAGTTTAGTTTCTGTAATTCAAGCATTAAGAAGTGATGAAGAAAATAAAAAAGAGTTAATCTTACAAGAATATAAAGAAATCAAAGATGATAGAAGAGTTCTTGTATTAAATGGTAAGGTTATTGCTGCTGCCAAAAGAAAGAAAATGAAAAGAGATTTCAGATCAAATGTTTCTTTGGGTGCGGAAGTAGAACCTTATAAACCAAATCAAGAAGAAATAGAACTTGCTGTTAAAACTGCCAAGTCAGTTGATTGTTATTACTGCGGTGTTGATATCATAGAATACAAAGATGAGTACTATGTCTTAGAAGTGAATCCATCTCCCGGTTCTAAATCAAGTTATTGGGATTTGGATAAAAAGAAAAATATCAATGGAACTGAGTTGATTGCCAAACTTGTAGATGGTATAATGGACAAAGATGATTGGAAACATGAAACAAAAGAAGTTGGTGTTATAGAAGTTGTTGATGTCTTAGAGAAGGGTATTGAACCTATGACTGCAAAAATGGACACTGGTAATGGTGGATATAATGTCATTGGTGTTGATAAACTACAAGTTAAAGGTAAGACTGCTGAGTTCTATATAAAAGGGTTCGATAAAAAAATAGTCAAACCAGTTCTTCCAAAAAAATCTATTATAAAAAATAATGGAAGTAAAAATGAAGAAAGGTATTGTGTAAGTTTCGATATAAAAGTTGGGGAAAAAGTATACAAAGATGTGCATTTTTCTCTTTCCGACAGAGACAATATGAACCACACTATTTTGATTTCTAGAAAGTTTATGGTTGATTCCAAAATGAGCGTAAATCCAAAAAAGAAGTTCGTTTTGGGAGAATTATAAATAAACTTATAAAACTTTTAAAAAAGGAGAATAAAATGAGTGGATGGTCAAATGAAGACGGCGCAAAAAAACCCAGTTACTTAACAGACGATGAGAAAGCAAGATGTTATTGTGATGATAGAGGATGGGTTTTAGTTCATCTAGATGGTACTGAAGAAGTACTAGTTTCTGCAAACAGCCTAAATAATGCTGCTGAAAGAAATCATGGGTTTGATCCAGCAACTGGAGATTCTTTAGACCCAGATAGAGATCCAGCACATGCAGAAAAAGATGATCAATTATCATAAAAAATATTAAAAATAAAATTTAAATAATAGAGGTGTATAATGGTTAAGAAGTTGTGGTCCAAACAGGAAGACGGACAGTTACCTAATTGGTTGAGTGAGGAAGAAAAAAGTAGATGTTATTGTGATGATAGAGGATGGGTTTTAGTTCATAAAGATGGTAATGAGGAAGTGATCGTAGCTTCAAATACTCTAAACCTCGAAAGTGAAAAAGGTCATGGGTTTGATGCTGAGGGTAAATCGTTAGATCCTCAGAGAAACTCCGCACACAATGATATTTCATATTCTTTATCGAAATCTAGTGAAATTATTAATGAAGGTGCTTTTGTCACAGTAACATTGACAACTAATGGTGTTGATGATAATACACAAGTTCCTTACACTATAGAAGGGATTGAACCTGAAGATTTACAAAGTGGTGAATTGTCAGGAAATTTTCTAGTTTCTGGTGGAACTGCTTCTATAAATTTGACAGCATCCAACGATTTATTAACTGAAGGTCAACAGACTATGGTTGTTAGGTTGGGGACTGGTGAATCTATCAGTATTGATATTAATGATACTTCCAAAGAACCTTCTTACAGTTTATCAGCACCTGCAAGTATTAATGAAGGTGAAAATTTAACTATTTCCCTAACCACAGAAAATGTCGATAATGGTCCAATTGGATATCAGATATCTGGAATTCAAGCTGAAGATTTAAGTTCTGGGACATTGACTGGTGATTTTCAATTATCTGGAGGTTCGGCAGATTTAAATTTAACTATTGCTTCTGACCTTTCTTTCAATGAGGGTTCTGAGACACTAGTTCTAGACCTCAATAATGGTGAAGCATCTGTTTCTGTTGTAGTTAATGATACTTCTGTTGCAACACCAGTTTATACATTATCTGCTCCTGCTAGTATTGATGAAGGGCAGACTTTAACAATAACATTAAACACTCAGTATGTTAACAATGGACCTGTTGGGTATCAAATTTCTGGTATAACTGCAGCTGATTTAGATGCTGGTTCAGACCCATTAACAGGTAACTTTACTGTATCTGGCAGTCCATCTACAGATTCCATAACTTTAAATCTCAAATCTGATTTATCTTTTAATGAGGGTGACGAGACTTTAACTTTAAATTTAGATGGTGGTTTAGGTTCTGTCAGTGTTACTGTAAATGACAGTTCAACTGCTACACCAACATATTCTTTAAATTCTAACCCAACTAATAGTGTCAATGAGGGTCAGTCTTTAACAATAACATTGAACACCCAGTATGTCAATGACGGACCTGTTGGGTATCAAATTTCTGGTATAACTGCTGCTGATTTAGATGCTGGTTCAGATCCATTAACAGGAAGTTTCAATATAGAAAGTAATACAGACTCGATAACCCTAAACCTTTTAGAAGATATTTCTTTTGAAGAGGGGAATGAGACTTTAGTTCTAGCTCTTGATAATGGTCAAGCATCTATTAATATTACTGTAAATGACAGTTCAACTGCTACACCTTCTTACAGTCTATCAGCACCTGCAAGTGTAAATGAAGGGCAATCTGTAACAATAAGTTTATCAACTCAATATGTTTCTGCTGGTACAGTTATTAACTACACATTAGGTGGAAGTGTTGATTTAGCAAATGATTTCGATTCTGCTTTATCTAACACTGGACAATTTGTTGTTGGTTCGAACGAATCTGTAACATTGAATCTTAAATCAGACTTATCTTTCAATGAAGGAAATGAAAATTTAACATTGACACTTCAAGATGGTCTAGGTTCTGCTAGTGTTGAAATTGTAGACAGTTCAACTGCTACACCTTCTTACAGTTTATCGGCACCTGCAAGTATCAATGAGGGTCAGTCATTAACAATAACATTAGACACTCAAAATGTTAATGATGGTCCAGTTGGATATTCAATTGAAGGGATAACTGCTGCTGACTTAGATGCTGGTTCAGATCCATTAACAGGTAGTTTTACTGTATCTGGTAGTCCATCTACAGATTCTATAACCCTAAACCTTTCAGAAGACGTTTCTTTTGAAGAAGGAAATGAAACCTTAACTTTAACTTTGGATGGTGATTTAGATTCAGTTAGTGTTACTGTAAATGATAGTTCAACTGCTACACCTTCTTACAGTTTATCCACATTGGGGAATGTAACTTTCGTAAATGAAGGGGATTCCTTAACAATAAGTTTATCAACTCAGTACGTTTCTAATGGTACTGCAATTCCATATACAATTGGTGGAAGTGTTGATTTAGCAAATGACTTTGATACTGCTATAAGTAATACAGGTCAATTTGTTGTAGGGTCCAGTGAATCGGTAACATTTAACTTGAAAGAGGATTTATCTTTTGAGGAAGGTGATGAGACCCTGACCTTATCCTTAGATGGATTAAATACCCAAATATCAGTAATAGTTAAAGATACTTCAAAAGCAACTGAGGTTTATACATTATCAGCACCTGCAAGTGTTAATGAAGGTGAGACATTGTCAATAGCACTAAATACACAGTATGTTTCTGCTGGTACAGTTGTCAACTACACATTAGGTGGTAGTGTTGAACTTTTAGAAGACTTTGATGCAGCAATAAACAGTTCTGGGTCTTTTGTTGTAGGTACAACTGAAACTCTAAATCTTAACTTGGATTCAGACTTATCTTTCAATGAAGGTGATGAAACCTTGACATTGACACTTCAAGATAGTTTAGGTTCTGTCAGTGTTAATATTATTGACACTTCTGTTGCTATACCAACTTACACTCTTACAGCTCCCGGGAGCATTAACGAAGGTCAGGATTTAGTTATAACTCTTACCACTCAGTATGTCAATGATGGACCTGTTGGATATCAAATTTCTGGTATAACTGCTGCTGATTTGGACGCAGGTTCAGATCCGTTAATTGGTGATTTTGACATAGTAAATAATACAGACTCAATAACCCTTAAAATCAAATCTGACCTCTCTTTTAATGAGGGAAATGAAACTTTAACTTTAACTCTAGACAATGGTGAAGATGCAATCAATGTTACTGTAAATGACAGTTCAACTGCTACACCAGTTTATACATTATCAGCACCAGCAAGTGTTAATGAAGGACAGTCCTTAACAATAACACTAGACACTCAGTATGTTAATGATGGGTCTGTTGGATATCAAATTTCTGGTATAACTGCTGCTGATTTGGATGCAGGTTCAGATCCATTAACAGGTAACTTTATCTTATCTGGTGGTACAGACTCTATAACACTAAACATTTCAGAAGATTTGTCAAGTAATGAAAATAACGAAAATTTAGTATTGAGTTTGAATAAT